>Ga0208373_1000035_pt1 | contig 299921 bp, 283 predicted proteins | sample RifOxyC2_FD_184036 | JGI IMG/M metagenome (GOLD analysis project Ga0208373, IMG submission 184036) | Soil microbial communities from Rifle, Colorado - Rifle Oxygen_injection C2 (SPAdes) | ecosystem: Environmental > Terrestrial > Deep subsurface > Rock core/Sediment | place: Rifle, Colorado...
AGGCACGATAACGAAATATGTAAAAGAACAAGGAATAGAAAAAGAATACACTGTTTTACACAAAGAAACACAATTGACACTATTCCATTAATTTGATACCCCGCTGCTTGCGGCGGGGAGCTTCATTATCATTAACTGGATTTGGCGTTATGTCGGCTATTTACTTTGTAATCATTGGTTTCTCAAAAGAATTCCAAAAATCAAGAGAAATTGCGAATTCTATTTTAGAAGCATTTATAATTTTTTTGAAAAGCTCAAAAAATTCTACTAGAGCACTTGCACCAATATCATTGATTATTAGTTTTTTCCTTTTAATTGCAAGAGATTTACCTTTCTTACAACTTTTTCAGTTTAGAATCACCTATGTTTGTTTAGTATACTCTGTGTTTGTAATTATTGGAATGGCTTACGAAGTGATTAAGAAAGATGGAACAATGAATAACGCTTTGTTAACAACTACCCTTACAATAATTCTTGGAATACTTCAAACAACGCGTTTCTTTATTGCCATATTTATTAGTTTAATTATTACAATACCTCTTAGTATAAAGGGTTTTAGTATACTCACTTCTTTCTTGATATCTTTACCTATTTCGTTATCTGCTATGGGAGGATTTGCAATCAATGATTATTATGATTTTAAAAGAGATTATTTAAATAAACCTTATCGTGCAATTCCTTCTGGGAAGCTATCGCGGGAAACTGTTCTTTGGCTTGGTATAGTATTACTAATTAGCTCATTTATTCTATCGATCTTTTTAAGCAAAACATTTTTCCAGTTTGCTCTCTATATTTTTACTTTTCTTGGTGTAGTATTCTATAATTATATTGTAAAAAGATACGCTATTTCAAAAACAATTTTCGCAGCATCTCTGTGTGTAACCCCTCTACTTTTAGTTATTCAGTTTTTAGATAATTCAGCAATCATTTATTTGCTACCTCTAAGTGGATTGTTATATATAACGGGTAGAGAGTTATTGATGGATGCTCTTGATATAAAAGGAGATCGTAATAGTGGAATAATAACCCTGCCAATATTATTGGGAGAGAAAAAAACAGTTTCTCTTGCTTTCTTTGCTCAATTCTTTAGCATACTTATCCTTTCTCCAATATTGGTTTTTTCAAATAGTCTTTTGTTATATGTAGTGTATTCGTTACTAGTTTTGCATTTATTAATAACTTTCTTTTTATGGGATAATTCAAATAAAATTTACCAGAGCTTATTAATTAAAACGATGTGGTTGCAATTTATCCTTAGCATTTCTTTTTTATTGATATAAGGGCTTAACACGCCGCTCAACACGGACAGCCCCGCAATACTACTGCAGGGTAAACTATTTTCAGTGCGGCATTGGTGTAGATATTATGTTGCTCTTTAAGGTAGGTTGTTCTAAGAAACATTTTTATAAATAAAAAGTTGTCGCTGTTAATTGGCATTCTTGTCTGAGCTGCCGGTTAGCGACAACGCCGTTAGGCATATAATATTATGGCATTTGATTTATCTAACTTACTAGTTATAGCAATCTCTTCAAGTGCGCTTTTCGATACTAGAAAAGAACACGAGATTTACATACAAAATGGTGTCGATGAATATGTTAAATATCAAATTGATAACGAAAACAATATCCTGTCACCTGGAACTGCATTTCCACTTATTGAAGCGATGTTAAGATTAAATAAACTTACAGAAAATAATCAGATTGTCGAAGTAGTGATCTTATCACAAAATGAACCTGAGGCTAGTCTCAGAATAATGAACTCTGTCGAAAACCATAATTTGTCAATTACTAGAGCAGTTTTTACTGGAGGTGAAAACGTGGCTAAATATCTTAAATCATATAACGTTTCTCTATTTCTTTCAAGAAACGAAACAGATGTAAAGGATGCAATTGAAATTGGAATTGCTGCTGGTCTTCTATATGACCCACCTGATAAAATTGAAACAGAAATTAATCAGCTGAGAATTGCATTTGACGGAGATGCTGTAATATTCTCAGATGAGGCTGAAAAAATTTATCAAGAAAAAGGACTAGAAGCTTTTGTAGAGCACGAAAGAGCTAATGCTGAAAAACCTTTACCTGAAGGTCCATTTGCTCCTTTCTTAAAAATAATTTCAAAGATACAAAATGATCATAAAGCACGTGAACAAGGTGGTATACCTCCTATAAGAACTGCCATTGTAACTGCTCGCAATAGTCCAGCTCATAAAAGAGCGATACTGACATTAAGAGCTTGGGGAATTAAAGTGAACGAAACATTCTTCTTAGGTGGTATTAGTAAAGATCAAATACTGAAAGAATTTCGTCCACATATATTTTTTGATGACCAAGAAGTTCATGCGAAACCAGCTTCTGCACTTGTCCCATCAGCTAGAGTTCCCGTTAAGAAAGTTAAGAAGCAAGATAAAAATCAACTTGCTATTCCATTATTCGAAAACTATTCTGCCACAAATAAGCAAAATGAATAATTATTTTAACAACACTTGAGCGTAATATGAATACTAAAGATCAAATAAAAATATTATGGCTGGAATCTGGTGATCTTTATACAATTCGTCGAGGAATTGAATCCGGGAAGAAACGTGGAATAATAGTTGACTGTGTTGACATACTTGATTTAAAACAGTCAACAGAAAATCCATCCTGTATAGTATTTAATAACATAACTAACGTTGTTGAATCATATGATGCTATAATTATTCGAACCCTTATGCCTTATATATCTGAAATCATAACTATTGCTCGTTTTTTTAAAGATGCTGGGAAAGTTGTTGTTGATCAAAGTTTAACAGATGAAGGATATGCGCTAAGTAAAATGCATGATTATGTTTTGCTTTCTTCCTCAAAAGTTGATGTCCCTCGAACTTTCCAAAGTTTTGATCTTTCAGAAATTGAAAAATATGCCGATACACTTGGTTTCCCTTGTATTTTAAAAGGAATTCATGGTTCAGAAGGAAGAAATGTATTCAAGGTTGATACAATCCAGCAATTAAGACACACACTCTGGCGTTATAAGCCTGGGGAAATAATGATACAAGAATTTTTACCAGCTGAATATGATTTTAGAGTTATTACTGTTGGCTACAAAGCACTACCAGTTATGGTTCGTAGGAAGCCACAACCCGGCGAGTTCCGCACTAATTTCGATTTTAAAGAAGAAGTAATTTCGATAAAAACTGACGATTTCTTGGATATGAAATATTTAGCGGAAAAAGCTGCACAAGTATTAAGAAGAGAGTTTTCCGGCGTTGATATTCGTTATCGAAATAACACACCATTAGTTCTTGAAGCTAACAGACGTCCTGGATTTAAGGGATTTGAAGAAGCTACTGGTTATGATGTCGCTGGATCGTTTATTGAATATGTTTATGACCTTTGCCTTAGAAATAATGCCTAACAAGTTCTTCAAGGCCGACCGCTTTAAACGTTGCTGCATCCGCCAGAAAACGGCGGACAGGTTTGTGAGGTTATAAAGTAACGTTGTAAAAGTTAGTTGCTCTTTGAGTGTAGTTAAGTAAACGAAGTAATAAATAAATTATTGGCGTTTGTTTTTCCTCCGAAGGAGTCCCTTCGGGAAAAGCTGCATTGCGTTCTGGGCGACAGGCTAAACACAATGTTGTTAGGCATATAAAATAGTTATTCAATGTGAGGCGAATATGAAAGCACTTGTTTTGGGTGCAAGCGGGGCAACGGGTAAATTGGTTGTGCAGCAGCTTGTAAAAAAGAATATTAAAGTCCGGGCAGTTGTGAGGGAATCTGCAATTATACCCGGTCAAATATCAAATGATAAGAGCATTGAGATAATAAAGGGAAACATAAATGACTTTGAGATTGCAAAAATAAAAGAGCTTGTGAAAGATTGTGATTGCGTTATTTGTTGTCTTGGGCACAACATAAGTCTTAAAGGAATTTTGGGACCTCCACATAAGCTGGTTTCCAATACCGTTGCAAGAATTCTAGAAGCCTTACAATCAGGTAACCAAAACTCAAAGTTTGTCTTAATGAGCACAACCGCATATACAAACAGAAAGATAGGAGAAGTAAATACGCCTGGAGAAAAGGTTATATTCTCGTTATTAAAAATTCTGTTGCCTCCGCACAAAGATAATATGCTTGCCGCTAATCATCTTGTTAACAAATTGAGTTCGGAAACCAACATAGAATGGGTTGCTGTCCGCCCCGATTCACTTTTCGATGAAGAAGAAGTGACTGAATACGAAATACATACTAAAAAAACACGAAGCCCCATTTTTAACCCTGGCAAAACAAGCAGAATAAACGTAAGTCATTTTATGGTTGAGCTGATAACAAATGACAAATTGTGGCAGGTATGGAAGCATAGAACTCCGGTTATCTACAACAAGGAATAAGAAAGTTAACGAACGCCCTCCGCTTCTGATTATATATTATGCGGTTCTTATTGAGTGTTTCAGTATAGATGCAACAATGTTAGGCTTCGCAACTTAATTAGAGGAAACTAATGAAAGCTATTGTTTATCAAAAATATGGTTCACCCGATGTTCTCAAGTATGAAGAGATTGAAAAGCCAACCGCCGGTGACGATGAAGTCTTGATAAAAATTCACGCGGCTTCAGTCAATCCGCTGGACTATCACTTTATGAGAGGTACGCCCTTCGCGGTTCGTTTATTTTCAGGACTGCACAAACCAAAAATTACACGGCTCGGGCGTGATGTTGCCGGCCTAGTTGAAACAGTTGGGAAAAAAGTAACTCAATTTAAACCGGGCGATGCCGTTTACGGAACTTGCCGTGGTGCTTTTGCAGAGTACGCGTGTACGTCGGAATCATCAGTGGTTATAAAACCAAATAACGTTACGTTTGAGCAAGCGGCTGCTGTACCAATAGCTGCATTCACTTCATTGCAAGCCCTTCGCGATAAGGGACAAATTCAGCACGGACAAAATGTTTTGATAAACGGTGCCGCCGGAGGAGTTGGTACTTTTGCAGTACAGATGGCAAAATCGTTTGGGGCACATGTAACCGGCGTATGCAGTACAAGAAATATGGAGATGGTTCGTTCCATCGGTGCTGATAACGTAATTGATTATACCAAAGTGAATTTTACCAAAACCGGACAACGCTACGATATGATTTTCGACTGCTATGCGAACCAATCATTGCTTGCATACCGGCGCGCATTAAAAGAAAATGGGAAACACATAACTGTAGGCGGACCGGGCGGTTCGTTGATTGGAATTATAGCCGGTTCGATAAGCGCGCTGGTGCTATCGTTGCTGCTGGGCAAAAAGTTTCTCTCGCTTCTGGCAAGAACTAACCCAAAAGATTTGATGATAATAAACGAACTTATTGCAGATGGGAAAGTAACTCCGGTTATAGATAGAAATTATGGTTTAAGCGAAGTGCGTGAGGCTATCCAACATGTTGAAGAAGGGCACGCCCGCGGAAAAGTAATAATAACTGTTGAAGATAATAGCATCAATAAAATGCGAGTTGCAAAATGAAAGTCAGAAAATATTTTATGATGATTACCTTTTTCCTTTTAAGCATTACTTCCGTTATGCTATCGGGAAACACTGTTGAAAGGAGAGTCAGCAAAAGCGACGTTGAGAAGATTAAGAAAATGATGGCTAAGGAATTATGTGCAGATAAAATAAACCGCTTATACGCAATTAACAATTCTTACTGCCTTTGGATAAGAGAAGGTAAATGCAGCGATAATAGTTATTCCTATTCTCTGTATGGACCAAAAACTAAGCTTCTTTGTTATCAAAGAGATTCAATAATGGGAGTTGATAAAAATTGCAATAAAGAAACCGAAAAAATGTTTGCAACCATTATCAGAAATCTTCAAAAAGAAAATCTTGGTCTTGAACAAAGTATTAAAGTGAAAATTTTGCATTCATTAAAATAATATTTATATCCGGCGTTTTACCTGCCATGCAAAACGGTCTGACCGAAAAAAAAGCAAACTTTTTTTGAATCTGCTATAGGAATTTTTCTGATTTATCCATTAAGTTAACACCCGCTGAAAAGTTAGGAGAATGTAGAATGGGTATAGGAAGAAACATTTTAAATGCTATAGGGAATACCTCTTTAGTAAAATTACGCAACGTTGTTCCTCAAGGCTGCGCTCAGATTTATGTTAAACTCGAATGGGAAAATCCAACCGGCAGTATGAAAGACCGCACTGCGCTGGCTATGATTACCAAAGCTGAAGAAGATGGTAGATTAAAACCGGGTGATGTAATTGTAGAGTACACGGGAGGCAGCACGGGGATTTCGCTCGCGTTAATTTGTGTTGCTAAAGGATACAAAATTCATATCGTAACTTCCGACGCGTTTAGTAAAGATAAACTGAATCAGATGACTGCATTTGGCGCAGAACTAACTTTGGTGCCGAGTGAAGGAGGGTTAACAACAAAGAAATTGATTTTGGATATGATTGAAGCCGCGAGAGAATTTAGCAAACAGCCAAATACATACTGGACGAATCAGCTTTACAATCTTGATAGTATTTCCGGTTATTATCCTCTTGGGGAAGAAATCCTGGATCAAACAGAAGAAACAGTTGATGCGTTTGTTCAGAGTGTCGGTACATCTGCTTCTTTGAGAGGAGTAGCAACAGTTCTAAAGAACCGCAATGCAAAAATAAAAGTGATTGCAGTTGAACCGGCTGAATCTTCGGTGTTATTAGGAGGTGAGCCGGGACCACATAAAATTGAAGGTGTTGGAATTGGTTACACTCCGCCATTGTGGGATGGAAACCTTGTAGATGAAGTGATTGCCGTTAAGACAGAAGATGCTAAAGAAATGGCAAGACGATTAGCTCGTGAAGAAGGACTATTTGCGGGAACGTCATCGGGCGCTAATGTGGTAGCCGCAATTAGAGTTGCAGAAAAATTGGGTCCGGATGCAAAAGTTGTAACGCTGATGGTAGATTCGGGAATGAAATACCTAAGCACTGATGTTTATAGAAAATAAGAACAGAATTAATGGTTTAGATAAAACATTGTGAAAAGGCGAAAGTAATTATTTAATCAAAAAATAGAACGCTGATATAACTGATTAATTAAAATCTCTCTATCGGCGGACAAATTTACGCATAGATTTTTGAAAGATTACTTTTTCCATTATTTTTGAAAAATAATAACCGGTTGTGTGAATTAGATTTAATAGAATGATTTGTTTGAGATTTACATAAAAAACGGGCTTCATTTCAGTTTCGTCGGGACTTCGAGTCTCGACAGGAATCAAACCAGAAAAAATCATTCTTGTGAACCCTTTTGTACTTTTGAATTCTAAATCACACAACCGTTAAATAATAATCTAATTCAAACAACCTGTAGGGAAAAATAATTATGAAGAAATTACTGCTCTTAATCATATTGGAAATTTGTTTAGTAAAACTTTCCTTTGCTCAAAATCAGTATCAGAAATTTCAAGTTTCCGAAGACATTGAAATAATTAAGATAAATGATAATGCCTATGTACATGTTTCTTATGCGGAAGTATCCGGATGGGGAAGAGTTGCTTCTAACGGTTTGATTTATCTCAATAATGGAGAGGCAGCGTTATTCGATACGCCGATGACGGATTCGTTAACCAAAGATTTGATGGATTGGATCAGCAGCAAATTAAAAGCGAAAGTGACACTGTTTGTACCTAATCATTGGCACAGAGACTGCATCGGCGGATTAGCATATTTGAACAGTTTAAGAATTGAATCCTACGCGAATGAGATTACTGGTGAGATTGCTAAATCGAAAAATCTTCCAATACCTGCTCATGGATTTAGAGATTCACTTGCGTTGTCATTAGGGGATAAGAAAATATTCTGCGAATTTCTGGGCGCTGCGCACGCATTAGATAATATTGTTATTTGGCTGCCCTCGGAAAAAATATTATTTGCCGGTTGTATGGCTAAAGAAGTTGGCTCAAAAAATTTAGGCAATACAGCAGATGCTGATTTAACAGCTTACCCGGAAACAATTAAGAAGGTGCTTAACAAATATCGTAACGCTGAAATCGTAATACCCGGGCATGGCGAGTTTGGAGGAATTGAAATACTAAAACACACTTTGGAATTATCATCTAAAAAATAGGCGGCACAATAAGAGTCTAAGCAGCGATTTCTTTACTGTACTTGTTTCGGTAATCTATTGGAGACATCCCGGTAACTTTCTTGAACACTTCTCTGAATGCTTTTGTGTCAGTGTAGCCGACTCCGAACATTACTTCGTTAATAGTTTTTCTACCCAGTTCAAGCTGCTTTTTTGCAGCTTCAACTTTAACTCTTTGCATATACTCTATAACAGAATTATAGGTAGCGGCTTTGAATCTTCTTTCAAATGTTCTTCGTCCTACTCCAAATTTGTCGCAGAGTTGGTCAACGGTTATTTTCTCACTAAAGTTGCTCTCTATAAACTCCTGTGCAAACTTTACAACATCGTCACTATGATTTTTCTGCCCGCTGAAAATTATAAACTGAGACTGGCTTATTCTTTCTATATCCACTTGAAACATTTTTGAACAATATATTGCAATTTCACGTCCGGCATATTTTTCAATCAGATACAAAACAAGATTCGTAGCAGAAAGCGCTCCACCGCTTGAATAGATTCCTTGTTCATCGGTAATAATCTTATCAACCATAAGATGCACATCGGGGAAATTTTTTTTGAAATCGTTAGCCGCCCGCCAATGTGTAGCGCAATGCTTTCCTTTTAATAACCCGGTAGCAGCTAACAAGAACGCGCCAACACAAAGACTCGCAACTTCCGCTCCATTATAATATTGTTTGGCAATCCATGGGAAAAACTCTCGGTTTAGTTCCAAAGCCTCCCCTAAATTCCCCTTCACAGGAGGTATAATTATTAAATCCGTTTTCTCAACCTCGCTTATCACACAATTGGTTTTAACACTGTAGAGCCCTTCGTTCAATTCTATTGTTTTGGTCAAACCGACAAGCTGCACATTAAACATTGGAGATCTTCCATTAGCTTTAAGCCCTTCATTCACTTCTGCAAATGCCTGAAGTGCAGTGTCAATGCTCAGTAATTTTGCTCTAACCGGTACTAAAAGTGATATATGTTTCATAGAGCTAACTTAAATAAGAACTGTGTCGCAATCAACCCCCAAGAATGTCGTAATTACACTGTGCCGAAGTTGATTATTGACTTTAGATTTGCATAAAAATATGAAAGAACAACATTGGAAGAATTTTTTTTAGATAAAGACATTATCGTTATTTGCGTTACCGCAGAATCGTTTCCAACCGGTGTATTAGCTGCCTTTCAAAAAGTGCATTCTTTAATTTCAGATTCTTTCAGTAGAACTACTTTTGGCATCTCACACGCGGATAAGAATGGTACAATTATTTATAAAGCAGCCGTAGAGGAATCGTTCGATGGCGAGGGAGAAAAACTTGGCTGCGATACTTTTGTGATCAAAAAGGGAGAGTACATCAGCGTTACTATAAAGGATTTTATGAAAGATATTCAAAGCATCGGCAAAGCGTTTAAGGAGTTACTTTCAGATAAGAGGATAGACCCTAAAGGTGCTTGTGTTGAAAAGTACTTAAATGCTAACGATGTACAGTGCATGGTAAAACTAGCCGACAAATTGAATTAATGAGAATATCTTTTTGTTAACTGACTGAGTTATGCATATATGCAAATAACTTCGCCAGTAAGACACCAAGGAACTAAGAAGTTTTGAATAAGCAAGTAAATTATGAGTTTTTCCTTTGTGCCTTAGAGACTTTGTGGCAAAAGAATATTTCATGCGTAACTTCAGTTAACTAAATAACTTGTTTGCAAGAAAGGATTGGGGATGCATTACAAAACCTTAACAGTTTCTGATGAGAATCAAATTCGTGTTATACTCGAAGATTGGTCGGTTGCAACAAGACAAAACCGTAAAGCCGATTCATTTAAAAACCACTTGCCGGATGCTTTAATCTACGATGTATTGCCTCCACTGCAGTATGAAAGCACAGAAATCTATTGCGAAAATTGTGAAGACCGGCAGCCGGAAACTTTAGGTGATGGACAGTTTGAGCTTGAAAATCTTAAGATAACTGTCGGAAGCGATTTGGCATTCGCACATTGCCTAATCAGCAGCAGGGGTATAATGCCGGATGGGCGCGCATTTCATGATCTGGCACGGGCAACATTCTGCTTACAGAAACTTAACGGAACTTGGAAGGTTGCTCATCAACATATTTCAAAACCGTATCAAAACAGTTTGATTGATATAATACTCAAAACTTTAGACAGTCAGGTAACAACTAAAGAAACGTCATTCAATTAACAAAAAACATAAGGAGAACATATTATGCTGAAGTTAAATCCATATCTAAACTTTAACGGCAACACAGAAGAAGCATTTAACTTTTATAAATCCGTTTTTGGCGGAGAGTTTAGTTTTCTGATGCGTTATAAGGATACTCCGGAAGCGGGCAATATACCGGCAGACGCAAAAAATCAAATTATGCATGTCGCTTTACCACTCGGTAAAGACAATGTGCTAATGGGAACTGATGCCCCGGAATCCATGGGATTTGGTCTTAAGGTTGGAAACAATGTTCACATAGCAATACAGGCAGAAAGCCGTGAAGAAGCAGATAAATTGTTCAAAGGTTTATCTGCCGGAGGTAATATCCAAATGCCTATGGCAGATATGTTTTGGGGAGACTACTTCGGCTCTTTCACTGATAAATTTGGCGTTCAATGGATGATATCTTTTACAAATCCAAAATAAGTTTTATTAATTAGTAGAGACCTCTGAATAATTAATTTAGTGTCACACTGAAGTCCGTCGGCTGACGGATCGAAGTGTGACAATTTAGTTTGTATTGTCATGGTTCGACAAGCTCACCATGACTTAGTCTTAATGTTTCAGAGGTCACTAGTACTTACTTGATGTGAAATACTGTTTTGTACATCTTAGGAAAGGTAAAATGAAAAACACAATTACTAAATCGGTAATATCAATTATGTTTTTTGTCTCAAGCATAAATGGAAACTTCTGTTATAAAAAGGAAAACAGCATGCAAAAAAAAGATACAACGCAAAGCACCGGCAGTTATTCGGAAGTGAATGGGCTAAAAATGTATTATGAAGTTCATGGTAAAAGTGGGGATTATTTAGTGCTAATTCATGGCGGAGGCTCTACTATTGGAACGACTTTCGGGAATTTGTTACCAATACTCGCTAAAGATTACAAAGTAATTGCCGTTGAACTACAAGGGCATGGACATACCAACGATAGAAATGGTCCGGAAAGTTTTGAACAAGATGCTGATGATGTAGCAGTGTTATTAAAAAATCTTAATGTAGCCAAAGCATCGTTTTTGGGATTTAGCAACGGTGGAAATACTGCAATACAAATTGCCCTTCGTCATCCGCAAATTGTAAACAAATTAATTCTTGCTTCAACATTTTATAAAAGAGAGGGTTTGATATCCGGATTTTTCGATGGCATGAAACAAGCAACTTTAGATGTCATGCCAAAAACTTTACAAGATGCTTTCTTGCAAATCAATCCCGAAAGAGACAAGCTGATAACAATGTTTAATAAGGATAAAGAACGCATGTTGCAGTTTAAGGATTGGAAGGAAGAAGATATCAGTTCAATTAAAATGCCTACATTAATTATTAATGGCGATCATGATGTAATACTGGCAAATCATGCTATGGAAATGTCTATGTTAATAAAAAACTCCAAGCTGATGATTCTACCGGCTACACATGGTTCTTATATAGGTGTAGCGGAAAGTCCAATTCCTAATACTAAACTACTTGAAATGACTTCTGAAGTGATTAAGGATTTTTTAAACAATGATGCTAAGTAATAAAATATGAAAAGCAATCAACCCCAAACTACAATACACTTAAAAGGAAGTAAAACAATGGCAAAAGAGAAAGCAGATTTATTGACAGCAGGTAAAATTGCAATGCAGCTCGGCGTTTCCGGCGCTGTAGTTTCAAAAACAATCAAGACTCTTGGTATCAAGGCGGATTTAGTTAAAGCCGGATGCAGTTATTACGGCGCGGATACAATAAAAAAAGTTAAAGCGGCAATTAAGTAATCCCTTTGTAGTAAAAAAAAACATCAACTATATCTTGTGAGGAAAAATGAAAAACACGCTTAAAAGCATTGGGGCTGTTATTGCCGGATTTATATTCATTGGTTTAACACACACAAGTATTGATACAATACTTGAGAACGCAGGCGTTTTGCCAAAAGGAAATCTTTTTGTTTCTACCTGGCTTATTCTTTTTGTAATTGGCTACCGCGCTATTTTCAGTTTAGCTGGGTGTTACATAACCGCCTGGCTCGCACCTAATTATCCAATGAGGCACTCAATTGCGCTTGGAGTACTTGGCGCGGTACTCAGTTCTATCGGCGCGATAACAATGGGTAACTTAGGTCCGGCGTGGTATGCATGGACGCTCGCTGTAATTGCAATACCGATTGGATGGTTGGGCGGAAAGTTGTATCGCCGCGTTAAGCTTGAAGGTGTACATTGAACGAGACAAACAAATAATAATTCAGATATCGGAGGAACTCAGTTATGAGAAAAATAATCGTATTGTCATTTATTACATTAGATGGAGTAATGCAAGCGCCCGGAGGTCCCGAAGAAGATACGTCAAGCGGCTTCAAATATGGCGGTTGGTGTGCGCCGTATTTTGCCGGAGCTGACGAAGCGGCTGGTGAGTTCATGGCAAAACAAATGAAGTCCGCAGACCTTCTATTGGGTAGAAAAACATTTGATATTTTTGCTGCCTACTGGCCTGAACATTCAGACATGTGGCCGGGTATCAATGACGTTACCAAATACGTCATGTCCAAGACTATGAATAAAAATAAGTCGGATTGGAAAAACATAGTTTTCCTTAAAAGCGTTGATGATATCAAAAAGCTCAAGAACACAGAAGGCACTGATATCCAAGTTCACGGCAGCGGCAACATGATCCAGACACTGTTCAAAAATGATCTGGTTGATGAGATGTGGCTCAAAACTTTCCCGATCATCCTTGGTCAAGGGAAAAAATTGTTTGACGAAGGCACTATTCCTGCAAACTTTACATTAACAGACAGTTTGGTTACGCCAAATGGTGTGATTTTCGCCAATTACAAACGAGCTGGAAAAGTTAAGACAGGTACCATTGGAGCTTAAGGAGAAATAAAATGAGAAAACTAATTGCGGCAATCAATATGACACTTGACGGGTTTTGCGACCACACGGCAGGGATTGCAGATGATGAATTACATCAACATTATAATGAGCTATTAAGTGATGCAGACACCATTTTATTCGGAAGGATAACATATCAACTTATGGAAAGTGATTGGCCATCTGTCGTCAAAAATCCTACCGGCAACAAACCAATGGATGAATTTGCAGTACTAATAGACAACATTTCCAAAATTGTTTTTTCCCACACGCTGAAAAATGTTGATTGGAAGAATACGTATTTGAAGAAGGAAATCATTCAAGAGGAAATTTTAGAACTCAAGCAACAAACGGGTAAAAACATTTTAGTCGGCAGCCCAAGTTTAATAGTAGCCTTAACGCAACTTGAGGTAATTGATGAATATCAACTCTGTGTTCAGCCAATTATTTTAGGAAACGGCTTAACATTATTTAAAAACATAAATGATAGAATCAATCTTAAACTCTTAAAAACAAAAACATTTGGTAGTGGTGCAGTAACTCTTTACTATGAGCCGGCGAAAGAATGAGCCTGCCTGCCGGTGCATAGTTAAAACGTGACAGATCTTTGTGACTACGGCAGCAGCATTATCGTATAACAAAACACTGTAACCGACCGCCTACATCGTGGCTCATTCTTTTGGCGGCTGTGGGCTTAGTCATAATATGTATAGCAATTGAACTGAAAGAGAATAAACATAGCTCAGATTGGAGAATTTTAGTATGAGAAAGTTAAACGTATTCAATTTCATAACTCTAAACGGATATTTTGAAGGACCGAAACATGATATTAGCTGGCACAGGCACGGCAGCGAAGAAAACAAATACTCTGATGACTCGCTGCAAGCCGACGGCATTCTTCTCTTCGGCAGAAAAACTTACGAGATGATGTATAGTTTCTGGCCAACTCCGATGGCAGCCGAAATGTATCCTGAAACTGCAAAGGGAATGAACAAATCTGAAAAGATTGTTTTTTCTAACTCGCTCAAAAAAGCCGAATGGAATAACACAAAAGTAATCGGCGGAAATATTGTTGAAGAGATGAGGCGTTTGAAGAAAACAAAAGGAAAAGATATGGCAATACTTGGAAGCGGGAGTATTGTTTCCCTTTTTGCCGAAGCCGGATTGATAGATACTTATCAGATTATGATAGACCCGGTTGCAATCGGCAAAGGCACACCGATATTCAAAGGCATCCAACATAAACTTGATTTGAAGCTTACGGATACAAGAACATTTAAGAGCGGAGTAGTTCTGCTTTGTTACGAACCGATCTAAAAGAAAGTAGTAATTCTGTATTAGAAGGAAGAGTAAAAATGGGAAAATTAGTTTTAGTAGTACACATATCTCTCGATGGTTTTGTAGCCGGACTAAAAGGAGAGTTAGATGGATTTGAACCTGACGAAGAAAATTTGCAATTCGTTTGTAGTTTAACAGAAAACGCGGACACAGCTTTATTCGGGCGGATCTCATATCAGTTACTGAACAGATATTGGCCAACTGCAAGTTTACGTCCCAATGCTACGAAGGGTGAAATTGTATATTCAAATTGGTATAACGGTGCAAAAAAAATTGTAATATCTAAAACGATGACAGCAGAGAATTTGGATAACACAACCGTAATTAGCAAAAACTTATTGGATGAAATCGTGAGAATCAAGGAACAGGCGGAGAAGAGCATATTAATTTTCGGTAGCCCGATGGTTTCTCAATTACTTATGCAACATAATTTGATAGACAGTTACTGGATATTTGTTAACCCAATTATGTTTGGACAGGGCATTCCTTTGTTTACAGACTTATCACATAAAATAGAACTGAATCTTGTGACAACAAGAAAATTTCGCAATGGTGAAATAGCACTTAATTATGAAAAGAAATGACAAACCGGTTGTGTGAATTAAAATTTTAATTATAAAAAAGTTCACAAGAATAATTTTTACGGGTTTGATTAATCAAACCCCTACAATTTTTTGTAGGGGCTTCATTTATGAAGTCCGTTTTTTAGGTAATTCGCCGGCAAATCATTCGACTAAAACTAATTCACACAACCGGTATAACAAATAAATAATCAGTTACTAAAGGAAATATTATGCAAAAGATAACTCCATTTTTGTGGTTTGATAATAACGCCGAAGAGGCAGTTGAGTTTTACACTTCAATATTTAAGAACTCGAAAGGAGGAAATGCTTCTTACTATGAAGAACAAGGAGCGGAAGTTTCCGGCAGACCAAAGGGTTCGGTGATGACTGTTCCTTTCCAGCTCAACGGACAAGACTTTGTAGCGTTAAACGGCGGTCCACTGTTTAAGTTTACCGAAGCAGTATCATTTGTAGTTAATTGCGAAACACAAGAAGAGGTAGATTATTTTTGGGAGAAACTCACCGAAGGAGGGGATGAAGCGCAATGCGGCTGGCTTAAAGATAAATTTGGTTTGTCATGGCAGGTCGTGCCAACAGCTATGGGCAAATTGTTTAGCAGTCCCGATCCCGAAAAAACAAATAGAGTTATGAAAGCTATGCTGCAAATGAAAAAATTGGTAATTGCGGATTTGCAAAAAGCATACGATGGCAAATAAGGATTTACCTGTTGTGTGAATTAGAATAGAGTGATTGGAAAGGAAGTCAAAAAGCAATTATTCAAAAATATATCTGCGGAAATCATATTAAATCCGTTAATCCGCGTTCCACTTTTGGATTAGTTAATTGCTTTTGACTTCATAAAACTTAATTCACACAACTGATAAGAATTAGCTAATTATAAACGATAGTTCAAAAAAAAACGACTTAAGAAAGGAAAGCTATGAACAAGCTGAAATTTTCAATAACTATTAACGCATCTAAAGCAAGGGTGTGGGATACAATGCTGAACGATGCCACTTATAGAATTTGGACGGAAGCTTTTGCACCAGGCTGTTACTATGTTGGCGACTGGAGCGAAGGAAGCAAAATACTTTTTCTTGCTTCACGCGAAACCGGTGATTCGGGAATGGTGAGCCGGATTAAAGAAAACCGGCTGCACGAGTATATCTCAATAGAACATCTTGGTATGGTCGAAAACGGAAAAGAAGATACTACAAGCGATGCTATTAAGGAATGGGCTGGTGTATTGGAAAATTATACTTTTAAGGATGTAAATGGAATAACCGAGCTGTTTGTTGAAATGGATTCAAATGAAGAGTACAGCGATATGTTCAATGACATGTGGCCTAAAGCACTTACGAAGCTAAAAGAGTTATCAGAAAACAAATAGTTTTCATGACCAGCATTCTTGCATAAAAATTGTAGTGGATGTTTATGCTTAACAGTGTACAAATAAATGCACATTTTTATGAGCTTAATGTATAATATTTTTACTAATACGAATTAACTGACGTAATACAAAAACTAATATTTACTTAGGGTGTTCTATGAATGCAAAGTACAGGGTATTTTTCTTATTATTCTTTGTAAGTATCTATTCGCTTCCCATTAATTCCCAAACAAAAATTAATTACGGCTCCAATAAGGGCAAGTACATTTCAATTGACAACACTAAGATCTATTACGAAGAGTATGGCAAAGGTATTCCATTGTTACTGCTTCACGGCGGGCTCGGTTCTATTGCGGACTTTCAACTGGTAATCCATGAACTGTCTAAGCACTATCATGTTATTGCAGCAGACAGACCCGGACACGGCAGATCGGAACAAGCGGATTCATTATCATACCAGCTTATGGCTGACTATACTTCTAAAATGATTGATATAATGAAATTGGATAGCGTTTATGTTTTAGGCTGGAGTGATGGAGGAACGACAGCACTAATTCTAACACTTGATAGAAAAGATAAGGTGAAGAAGGTTTTGGTTTCCGGTGCAAATATTTCTTTGAGTGGTTTAACTCAGGATGCACAGAACTTTCTTCCTTATTTTACTCCGGAATATGTTGAAAAAGAAATGAAAGAGCAGCTTACAGAGTACCAGAGCAAATCACCTCAAAAAGACAAATGGAAAAAGTTTGTAAATGACATACAGAAACTGTGGATGACCAAAACAATAATTCCGGAAGAAAAATTGAAACTGATAACTATACCTACGACGATTGTACTTGGTGACCACGATGGAGTAGCTCTTGAGCATGGGATTCAAATGTTCAGATTGATTAACAAAAGCAGTTTTTGTGTTCTCCCAGCTACTACACATTATGTTTTTAATGAGAGACCGGAATTGATAAACAAGATTGCCCTCGAATTCTTCAAAAAATAATAACTGGTTTAATTGCTAATCCCAAACTAGGTGATAACTATGGATGATAATAGCAGAATAAGTAATTCGAAATCACGCTCTGCTATCAATACAATATTCAAAGCGGGTACAATTGCGGGCACACTGGATATTATTTGCGCACTCACTCAATTCTATATTAGAACGGGAAAAAATCCGGCAGCAGTACTGAAATTTATCGCAAGCGGTATCTTCGGCAAAGCTGCTTTAGTAGGAGGAACAGAAATGGCACTATTGGGTTTGCTGTTTCACTTCATAATCGCATTTACATGGACAATAATATTTTTCTTTTTCTATCCGCAAATTTCTCATGTTGCAAAAAATAAAATAATTGCGGGTTTGTTATACGGGCTTTTTATTTACACAATTATGACACGTTTAGTTCTACCGTTAAGCAACACTCCTAAAATTCCGTTTAATGCTGTACAAGCTGTAATTGGGATTATAATTTTGATGTTCGCAGTCGGTTTGCCAATCTCATTTATCGTAAGTAGATTTTATTCTGTGAATAAAGAATTGACTCCTGCTCAACATGCGAAAATGACAACCTAAAAAGTTATTGCTAATTACAAATTAGTAAGCCGGCAGATTTCTGAAAAAAACGCCAAAAAATATATTAGAATACTAAATTATTTTACCTTTTTAAAAAGCTACTGACATACTGTTGTCAAACCAGTGCTTTATTTTTGTTGCCTAACCATTTCAATAATATAAGGAAGCATTATGTCTCTAATCAAAATTTTCTTAACCGAATTGGAACAAGAAGCAGCATCAACCCGAAAAATGTTGGAAATTGTTCCTGATGACAAGTACGATTGGAAGGCTCATCCTAAAAGCATGACAATCAGAGCGTTAACCACACATATAGCCGAAATTCCCGGCTGGATTGAACATGGAATTATAAATGATGGATTGGATTTTGCAACCACTCCTTACAGTCCGAAAGTTATTAATAGCACAAAGGAATTATTGCAATTCTTTGAGGAGTCTGTAGCTAAAGGTAAGGCTCAGTTAGTTGAAAAGAATGAAGCGAAACTTGATGGAAGATGGGTTATGAAAAACGGCGATATTGTTCTTATGGATCTTTCAAAAGCCGAAGTTATTAGGCATTCATTAAGTCAGTTGATTCACCACAGGGCACAGTTGGGCGTTTATCTTCGGTTACTCGATATTCCGATCCCGGGAGTTTATGGACCAAGCGCTGATGAAATGAATCATTGATTGGTTTCAATGGCATAATTTCATGTAACACCAGAATAGTTCAAAACCGAGATAGGGAATAAAAGGATAGAAGAATATTAACATTATAGCGGATTTAATGAGCAATAAAATTTACCCAATTGGTGAATTGTTTTATACCGTCCCTAAAGGGACTAAACAAATATTGTGTCCATTATTCTATAGATATATCGCTCCTCCGAAGGAGTCCTTCGGACTAACGGAGCTAAAAATCCCGTAGGGATAGAATATCTATAAGTAAAGAATACCAAATAAACCAAAGTCCCTTTAGGGACAATATAGAGAACATCAATGCCCATTGCTATATCGGTTTTGAGGATAGTAATACTAAAGCTGAATGACGGAAATCATTCAGCTTTAATTTTGGAAGGTATTTATTGTGAAGGTTGTTTTTAATATGAATTCCGCACAGATTGAACCGATAAAAGTAGCCGTGCTGAATGATACTTGCGGCAATAATATTCAGCTTGTTCAAATATTATAGACATAAGTAGTCGGAACAGCAGAAAGCTAAATGAAAGTTAAGTATGATAAGCATAGATGTTTTGCGGCAGTTGGCAATGCAGTTCCCGGATACAACCGAAGAACCTCATTTCGAGAAAATTTCTTTTAGAGTGAACAAAAAAATATTTGCAACGTTTGATGAAAAGAATGACCGGGCGGTTGTAAAACTTTCTCTGACGGATCAATCTGTTTTTTGTAGTTTTGATAAGGCAATTATGTATCCAGTAAAAGGAACTTGGGGCGGGCAAGGATGGACGGTTGTTGAACTGAATAAAGTGAAAAGAGCAATGCTCAAGGATGCGTTAAAGAGCGCTTATCAAAATGTGGCGGTAAAAAAGAAAAAGAACTAGATACAAAGTGAGAATTGATTTATGAAAAAGATACCCGCGAAATTAAAATCCGGCAAAGTGGGGAAACAAAATTCATCAAATGATAACCACGAGCGTTACGCAGCTTTTCTTCGCGGGATTAATATTGGCGGACATAAAAAAGTACCAATGGCTGATTTAAAGAAAATGCTTGAGAAAATTGGGTTCACTAACGTTCAGACAGTACTTGCAAGCGGTAATGTAGTTTTCGATTCGGCAGAGAAAAATTTGGCGGCAATAAAAGAAACTATTGAGAAGAAAATAAATGAAGCCTTCGGCTTCCAAGTTAAAACGATCGTCCATAGTATGAATGAAATAAAAAGCCTTGTTTCTTCCGATCCGTTCAAAGGAATAGAAGTAACAAAGGAAACACGTCTTTATGTAACTTTTCTTTCTCATAAACCAAAGAGCACATTTAAGGCTCCATATCAATCTCCCGATAAATTATTTCAAATTCTTAAAGCAACAGATTATGCTCTCTTTGGCGTTCTGTCTGTTAAGGATGCTCATTCCGTAGATGCGATGAATTTTATTGACAAGGAATTCGGGAAAGAAGTAACAACTAGAAATTGGAATACGATTGTAAAAGTAGCCTCGCTGGGATAGAAAATTCTCCAATCAATTCAGTTGATTTAAAAAAGCCAATAACATATACTGTTGCTGTTTTTATGAATTGCAATGAGGGTAACCGATGTCAACAATGTATATATAGCTCCAAGTGTTGCTGCATAGTTGTAGAAAATAAAAAGAAGAACAATTAATCGATTGCAAAGAGGGAGAAAGAAATCATGTTATTGCAAATTGCTCAAAGCACACAAATGGCGTGGAAGCCTTTAGTAGAAGAGGGTGTTAAAACAGAGGGCATTTCTATAAAAGTTTTACAAACTGATGAAGCAACAAAAAGAGCACCTACTATTTTACTAAAATTTGAAGCTGGCGCATCTTATCCTAATCATAATCATCCAGGTGGAGAAGAGGCATTCGTACTGGAAGGAGAAGTACGTTTTGGTCCTACACAATTAAACACTGGCGATTATTTATATACTCCGCCGGGAGGCAAACATTCTGTCTTTTCTAAAACCGGCTGTGTTATATTGTTAATCGTTCCAGAAGAAGTTGAAATCTTATAATTCGTTATTGCAAAGTGAATTGATCCATGGAAATAAAAGCATACATAAAACGAATAAATTATAAAGGTTCGCTGGAACCAACGGTCGAAACATTACGTGGTTTACAACTCGCACATTTACAGACTGTCCCTTTCGAGAATCTTAGCATTCATGCAAAAGAGCCAATCCTACTTCAAGAAGATTCATTGTTTGAAAAGATTGTTATGCGAAAGCGCGGTGGTTTTTGTTACGAATTAAATGGATTGTTTGCAGCTCTTCTCCGTGAACTTGGATTTGAAGTTACGATGCTTTCCGCCGGTGTTGCAAAAAATGATGGCGGATTCGGACCAGACTTTGATCACATGACATTGATGGTTTCACTCGAAGAGAGATGGCTCGTTGATGTTGGATTTGGAGATTCGTTCCAGCAGCCGTTATTGATTGACAGTAGAGATGTTCAGTTACAAGGTGTACGTTCATACCAAATAAATGATGATGGTAAATATCTTGTTCTGAAAGAAAAGAAAAATGAAGGTGACTGGAATGCGCAATACCGTTTTTATCTTCATCCATGCGAGCTGGGAGACTATGAAGAAATGTGCCGTTACCATCAGACTTCACCGCAATCAACTTTTACACAGAAGCGACTCTGCTCGATAGCTAAACCAAACGGCAGAACAACTCTTAGCGATATGCGCTTGATTGAAACAATTGGTGAGGAGAAGTTTGAGCGCACTCTGGCGGATGATACAGAGTACAAAACAGTTTTGAAAAAAGAGTTTGTAATTTTTATGTAGCTTCAAGCAAAGGGGAAAAGCTGAGAATTCATCCTCATTTGTAGCAGCTAAAATCAGAAGTAACAATACTAAACCAAAATGGAAAACTTGATGACAATAGAGAATCAAATTAAAAACTTTATCTCGTACGGATTTCACAAATATTTGGGAATGACGGAAACCGAATACATGAATTCTGTTTCAGTAAATGTAATTCAGCCGGAAAAATACCAAGGCATATTCGACTATCCTTTTTTTGTAGAAACGCGAATTCCAATTGAAGAGCAAATCAAACTGCTGGGTATTGACGATTACGTTAACGCTGCTAATCTCACTCATCTCTATGAGCAAATTAATTTTCCTTATTTAGCTTGGACGCATGATTTATCGCTGCATGCCGGAAAAACAATTTCGGAAACGCATTCGAGTTATCTTGAAATTGAAATTGGCTGCACTGCAATTGAAGTGATAGCATTCGCTGTTCATTATCCATCATTATGCAAGGGCAGAGGAATAGACGCGCCTTCCACAATTTTCAGAGGTGAATACTTTGCGAGTTTAATTGCGCATGAAAAGAACTACGAACTTGCATCTCACTGGACAGATGATAGGACAGAGAATTTTTATTGTCTTACGCGCGGTAAGGAAGTAACAAAATAAAATTGTAATTAAAAATAAACCGTCTCAAAAGTAATGTTTGTTAATAGAATAGCCCGCGGATGACGCAGATTTAACTGATACTTCGTTAAACTCAGTACATGTTTTCGCAGATTATTTATTTGAAGAATTACTTTTGAGACGGCCTCTTTTATTTATTCTGCTTTTACCAAAAATTTATTATATAAATACATCAACAAGACAGACAGCAATCCAATTCCAATCATAGAGAACCAAATGTACTCCGGATGCCCGCTTGCTTTGGAAGTTTGGTAAAGCCATCCGCCAAAAGGATCTCCGGCAAAACGCGCAATGGCTATTGGCAGAAACGCGAAACCTTGATATAATCCTTGTTGACCTTCCGGCGCAATTTCGGAAATGTATTCGTAATAACGTGGTGCTTGAACCATCTCACCGATTGCGAATGCAACTATACCCGCAACAATAGTTGGAATAGAAGGATAAATTCCAATGACAATCCAAATTAAACTTGAGATCGCGAATCCATACATAATAGCTTTTGAAGTATGCAAGTTCTTTGTAAAACGGTTTACCGGAATTTGCAAAAGAATAATAGCACCGGCGCCGGCCCACGATTGAATGATTTCGTAAGGTGCAGTCGCGCTGATGTAATCTGTTACATAATACGGAACGATTATAAATTCTTGCCAGAAGATGATCCAATAAAGAGAGTAGATGAAAAGGAAAATCATAAATTTATAATTTCTGAGAACTACAAAAAGGTTGGCAATTTTTTTAGCTAAGGTTTCAACATCAGACGGCTCATGCACATCTTTGTAGAATATCATATTAACAACAAGCATTGCAAAGCAGCTTATTGCCGAAACCATGTAAACGAATTCATTTCCAAAGCTATCGCGAACAAGATAAGCTATTGTTGGTCCAATCATAGCGCCGGCGTTAACAAGCCAGTAGTAAATAGCAAAACCCAGCGATTTTGAATCCGAGTCTTTTGATGCAACTGCTACTGTTCCGAGCACAGATGGTTTAATGAATGAACCGCCGAATGCTGTAAATATCAAGAACAACATTAACAGCCAATAGTTTGGCGTACTGCTGTAGAAGGAAGAAAAAACGCTCAAGCCCATTGAGCCAATAAGAAAATAACCGATGCCTAAAATTGTGAAGGCAACGTTAAAAGCTTTTTTGAATCCCCATTTGTCCGCGAGAGTTCCGCCGAGAATAGGCAGAAGATAAATTAATCCGCCGAATATACCGGATAGCTGCCCGGCTTCTGTTTCTGTAAAATGTAAATTGTTACGGAGATAAATCATGAAAACGATTTGCTGACCGTAGTAAGCAAGCCGCTCGAATAGTTCCATTACGTTTGCAACCCAGAAGGAAGGATGAAATCCCGATTTGAGTTTTTGAATTTCTGCAGAGAGGTTCATATAACTCCGAGCTAAATGATTGGCGTGCAAAATAATCTAAAACAACATTGTTATTCAAATCATTTTTGTAATTTTCGCAGAGGATAAACCAAGCTACAAGAAAATTGCCACAAAGAATCTAACCTGCCCGCTACGTAGGATATACTTTAGCAGGCGGGGACACAAAAGTTTCTCTAAAAGGAATTTAATTATGTACTTAGTGGCTTTGTGTCTTGGTGGCTACTCTTTTTTAACCGTGAAGTAATTTGCCATAAAAGAATGAGGGAAGAATGGAACAAAAATATTTCAAGCATGAATCCGCTTACGTTGACGATAATGTAGAAATTGGAGAGGGGACAAAGATTTGGCATTTTTCACACGTTCAGAGCGGAGCTAAACTTGGCAGCAATTGCGTGCTTGGTCAGAATGTGAACATCGGCAATAATGTTACCATTGGAAATTTTGTGAAGATACAGAATAACGTTTCTGTTTACGAAGGTGTGATTTTGGAAGATTATGTTTTCTGCGGACCATCAATGGTGTTTACAAATATTAGCGATCCACGTTCTAAGTACCCGCAAGTTGGAGCGAAGTTTTACAAGAAAACATTGGTGAAAGAGGGCGCTTCGCTTGGTGCTAACTCAACAATAGTTTGCGGACATACAATAGGCAGATTTGCTTTCGTCGGTGCCGGCGCGGTTGTAACAAAAGACATTCCGGATTTTGCGTTGGTTGTTGGCAACCCGGCAAGAATTGTAGGCTGGTTTAGCGAAGCGGGAGTTAAACTTGTGTTTGATAAAGAGGGAATAGCGCACTGCGAGAAATCGAATAAAACATATAAATTGGAAAACGGGATAGTAAGAGAAGTAGAATAATTAGTAGGGAACGGTCATACCCGTCCATCGTATTGTGGCTGAGACCGTTCCCGATAAACTTAGTACTGCAAAACCTTGAATCTATAAACGCTGTTGTATTGCTCTTCCATCTTAATCACTTCGCCGGATTTTTCGGAAAGCTAGAATAGCGCGTAATTTTTCTCATCATAATTTATCTTAAGCAGCCAGCAATTTATTTGAGTGTCATTGTTCAATTTTAATTTTCCTTTTCCCGTCACTTCGTATAAATGATAGCCCGCTTCTTTTTCGGAAGGATCAAAGAAAGAAACAGCAAATTTTTGTCCGACTTTTTTTATCGGCAGAAGAGGAAGGGTTTCCAGATCAATTTCCCAGCTTAGGATTGGAATGTTAAGCTTAACCGGATTGCTGCCCAGTGCCGAATTATCAGCAACATTTTTGTCGGGATACATTTCATCTTTGGAATAATCAAAAGCTTTCGTCCCCGCGCCTCTATCATATCTTGGGTCGCCGATTTTATTTGTTACAGCTAAATGATGCAGCGGCGCAAGTGTTTTTCTATCGCAAATATTTGTAACGGTTTTGTACAATGCGCCATCTTTAGTAAACCATTTCCATGTAAATTCAACAGCCTCTTTATTGTTGAATTTGGAAAACTTTGCTTCTCTCTGCCAAATGTCGCCGATATTCTTTCTTGTTTTAGTAGAATCAGCTCTGTAAACCAGATATTCTTTGCTAAATTCTGTTAGCTTAGAGGTAAGCAATTTATTATTAGATGAATTTATAGTATCCACTTTAGATTGAGCGTTTACAACAGCAAAAAAAAAAATAAATATAGCCAAGAATAGAAGTTTGAAATTGTTCATTATTAATACCTCAGTTATTTTTCGATTAGTTTTAGCCAGTCCTTAATTACTTTTTTCAGTTGCTTTTCCTTTGCTCTAAAATCTTCAATGTCCTTAAAGACAGTAATTCTTCTGCCGTCTTTGTAATCACCTTCTAATAAACCAGATTTGTCGTTTACTTTTGCGCCACTTGGAAATACAAGCATAATTCTATTTTTGAAGAGGTTCATAATAATCAACTCTCTTTTGAATTCTTTGGGGTCAAATTCTTTCATTTCTCCGGTGTAATAAAAACTGGGATTGTTCCACTTAATTCGTTCCCCAATTTCCTTGTCGCTGCTCAATATACTCTTCCTTATTGCTTCAATTACTTTTTGTAAACTTGGCTCAAGATTCTTAATATGAGCAGTCACTTGTTCTGTATCGGAAAGTTTTGTAGAGGATTTTTTCATGGGTCCTATGTTTCCAGATTTTAGTTTTAGAATAAGTTTTTCAGAAAATATTTCACATTTAAAATAAGACATCATTTTGACGTACAAGTTTGAATTCAGTTTTGTCTTACACAAAATATTTCTTCCCTTGTTAAACAAATCTTTCTTATTAGCATGAAGCTTATTTGCTGTCGGATATTGTTCTCAATGTGCTTCTAAAGGTGATTAATTTTAGCTCAATCTGAAATTAGATATGTTGCCTAATCTTCCTTAAATTTGAACCCACAATTATTATAATTCAGAGGAAATGAATGAAAGTCCCTTTGCTCGATCTTAAACCTCAATACTTATCACTTAAAAAAGAAATTGATGATGCGATTCAGAGAGTTGTTGATTCCCAATATTTTATTAACGGTCCCGATGTAGCCAAACTTGAAGAAGAAATTAACGCCTACCTTGGAGTGAAATACTCCGTTGGTGTTACTTCCGGTACAGATGCTTTGTTATTAGCTTTAATGGCTTTTGATATTAAGCCGGGTGATGAGGTAATAGTTCCAACTTATTCTTTCTTTGCTACCGCCGGCGTTGTTGCAAGATTAAACGCTGTTCCGGTTTTTGTTGATTCTGATCCGGTTACGTTTAACATGAATCCGGCAGGTATTGAAAAGAAAATTACTTCGAAGACGAAAGCGATTATTCCTGTTCATCTTTACGGACAAAGTGCCGATATGGATGCGATTATGGAAATCGCGAAGAAGCATAATCTAAAAGTTATTGAAGATGGCGCTCAAGCAATCGGCGTTCAGTACAAAGACGGAAGATTCGTTGGCGGAATTGGAGATATTGGCTGTTTCTCCTTCTTCCCAAGCAAAAATCTGGGCGGCTTTGGCGATGCCGGAATTGTTACAACGAACGATGAAAAACTTTACGCTAAAATGAAAATGATGCGTATGCATGGAATGGAGCCAAAGTATTATCATAAAATTATCGGCGGCAATTTTAGAATAGATACTTTGCAAGCAGCTGTTCTTCGTGTCAAACTTCCTCATCTTGATTCCTGGTCTGCAAAGAGAAGAGAGAATGCCGCTTTGTACACAAAGTATTTTCTAGAAGCCGGATTAGCAGGAACAGAAGGCAAAACTTGTTTTGATGAGAAGAACAAAGTGCTTCTCCCGAAAGCTGTTTACAAAGAAACGGGACACAAAAATTTTCACATTTATAATCAGTACATCATTAGAGTAGAAAAAAGAAATTCACTTTTGGAATTCTTGAGGAAGAAAGAAATCGGCTGCGAAGTTTATTATCCGGTTCCTTTCCACAGACAGGAATGCTTTGCTTACCTGAACACGAATGATGAAGATTATCCGGTTGCCAATTGCGCCGCTAACGATTCTTTAGCTTTGCCCATTTATCCGGAATTATCTAACGAACAAATTAAGTACGTAGTTGATTCAATCGCAGAATTCATGAAAGAAGAAATGAAATACCCAATGGAATGCAAACACTGCGATTGTATGAAATAATTTTAAAGCCCCGTATTGGGGCTTTACTGTTTTTCTAATTATTTGTAAAAGTTAATTGTTGTAGTAAAGACGCTCCGCCTATGACGGAATGCCGCGTCTCTACAAAATCAAATTGGAAAAATGTAGAGACGGCTCGGTGAGCCGTCTCAAAGAAAAGAGCAGACTCATCAGCGATGTGTCTCTACAAAAAAATGAATCATGTAAAGACGCCATATATGGCGTCTCTACGGAGAAATACAAAGAACTTGTGTTAGAAAAATTCAATTAATAAATAAAGAGTAAATAATGGGAAGAATATTCGAAACCAGAAAACACGTTATGTTCGCGCGTTACGCGAGAATGTCCAAAGCATTCAACAGAGTTAGAAAGGACATCGAAATTGCAGTTAAAGCCGGCGGACCGGATGTGAAATCTAATTCAAAACTTAGAATTGCAATGCAAAACGCGAAAAGCGTTAACATGCCCAAAGATAAAGTGGAACAAGCAATTAAACGCGCTTATTCCAAAGACACAACCGGCTACCAAGAAATTATGTATGAAGGTTACGCGCCGCATGGTGTAGCTGTAATTGTTGAATGCGCTACCGACAATCCGACCAGAACTGTTGCAAATGTACGCCACATTTTCAGAAAGAATGAAGGCGCCCTCGGCAACGCCGGATCAATTGCGTTTATGTTTGAGAAAAGAGGATTGATTAAAGTTGCTAAATCTGTTGCGCCGGATTTAGATGAATTTGAATTAGAGCTTATTGATTTCGGATTGGAAGACCTTTCATACGATGACGATAATATTTACATCACCACTTCGTTCCAAGATTTCGGCTCAATGCAAAAAGCGCTTGAAGAAAAGAACATAGAAATCGGTGCTACTGAAACTCAGTATATTCCGACAACTACAAAAGAATTGAACGACGAACTGAAAGCAGAAGTGAAAACATTGCTGGACGCGCTTGAAGAAGATGATGATGTTCAGGCAGTTCATAATAACATGCAGTAATTTTTGTCATATAAAGTCCCGCGAAGCGAGACGAAAAATTTAGATGTGGCTAATTAAACTATAGGGCAGTTCTAAAAATTAGCTTTAATAATAATTTAACGCAGAGTTCACAAAGAAAACGCAAACTCCGCAAAGGATATTGATATTTTTAGAACCGCCCTGCGATTGATTTTAGTTATCAATAGAAAGACTAATGAATAAACTACATATTTCAGCACCGGGAAGAATTTGTTTGTTTGGTGAGCATCAAGACTATTTGCATTTACCGATAATTGCGGCGGCAATTTCCAAAAGATTGTATGTAGATGGTTCATTTCGTAAAGACAAACTCATTAATATAGAGTTGCCGGATTTGAATTCCACCGAATCATTTATTCTTGAGGGTGAAATTCCTTACACTGTCGAACGGGATTATCTGCGAAGCTGTGTTAATATTTTGATTCGAGAGGGATTTACCTTTTCTAAAGGTTTTGATGTTACAATGCGTGGTGAAATTCCGATCAATGCCGGAACCTCAAGTTCATCTGCGATGATTATCGCCTGGATAAATTTTCTTGCTCAAATGAGCGATCAGAAAAAAATATTGGATGCAAAAGAAATTGCAAATCTTGGTTACAAAGCAGAAGTATTGGAATTTGGAGAGCCGGGCGGAATGATGGACCATTACTCAACATCGGTTGGCGGCGCAATTTGGCTTGATCCTTTCCCGGAAATTCAGCTTGAGGCAATGCATCCGAAACTTGGTTCATTCATTCTCGGTAATTCGCAAGAACCGAAAGACACAAAATTTATTCTCGCACGTGTTAAGAAGGGTGTGATAAATATCGTAAATGATCTCAAAAAGAAAAACTCTGAATTTTCATTACAGAAAATTCGCTATGAAGAATTTGATAGATATACTGATGAACTAAATCAAGAACAATTGGAATTGATGCAAGGAACAATTAGAAACAGAGACATTACTTTTGAAGCGCGGCAAGTTCTTTTAACGGAACCGCTTAATCATCACCGCGTCGGAAGATTGATGAACGAACATCAAAAAGTTTTGCGTGATGTGCTTAGAATATCTACTCCCAAAATTGATAAGATGATTGATGCCGCGCTAAATGCCGGTGCTTTTGGTGCAAAGATAAATGGAAGCGGCGGCGGCGGGTGTATGTTTGCTTACGCGCCCGAAAATAGTGAGAAAGTTTTGGAAGCAGTAAAAGCAATTGCGCCGGAGAGTTGGATCGTAAATGTTGATGACGGAACAAGAACAGAGGAGTCTGCTTGAGCGGAAGACTCGTCATCTTAGCCGGCGGAGTTTCATCAAGAATGAAACAATCTCAGATTGATTCTGCCGCTATTGATTCCAAGTTATTGAAGGACGCAGAACAGAAATCCAAGTCAATGATTCGTATCGGCAACGGCGATAGACCATTCTTAGATTATTTATTACTCAATGCAAAGTTAGCCGGCTACACAGATGTAGTAATTGTCGTAAGTGAAAAAGATGATTCCATTAAGAATTACTATGATGAAAATAAAAACGATTCGTGGTTCGGGGGAATTGAAATCAATTATGCTACTCAACAAATTCCGGAGGGAAGAGAAAAACCGCTCGGTACAGCTGATGCGCTTTTACAAGCTTTGCTAGTTAAAGAAGATTGGCGCGGGAAAAGTTTTGCAATGTGCAACAGTGATAATCTTTATTCTCAACGTGCGCTAGAGTTAATGAAGAATTCAGAACATCAAAACGCATTGGTTGATTATAACCGGGACGGTTTAGGAGTTGAAAAAGCAAGAGTTGAAAAATTCGCGATTACGAAAAAGGATGAAGATGGATTTCTGCTCGATATAATTGAAAAACCTTCTTCAGAAGAAGTTGAAGCTGCAAAATCAACCAATGGATTTGTTGGTGTGAGCATGAATATTTTCAAGTTTAGTTACGATATGATTCGTCCCGCTTTGGAAATTGTTCCGATGAATGAAATCAGAAAAGAAAAAGAACTACCGACTGCTGTAAAAATTATGCTGGAGAAAAATCCGAAATCACTTTATTGTTATCCGTTAAGCGAAGCTGTCCCAGATTTAACGAGCAAACAAGACATTTTAAAAGTGAAATTATTTTTGCAAGAAAAGTTTAGTTAGAAAGAAATATGAAAAAGACAAAAGTAGTTGTAACCGGCGGTGCCGGATTTATTGGCAGCCATATAGTTGAACATTGGATAAATGCAGGCGCAGAAGTTTATATAATTGATAATTTGCGTTCGGGATTCCTTTCGAATGCTCAGTTGTTTCCGCAAGCAATATTTCATCAAATAAGTATTACAGAGAGAGAGAAAGTCTTCAGAGTTTTAGAGAATGCTAGTTATGTTCATCATCTTGCCGCCATGATTTCCGTACCGGAATCTGTTGACAAGCCGCAAGAGTGTGTCGAAATAAATATCAATGGTCTGTTGAATGTCTTGGATGCATGCAAAGAAAACGGTGTTAAAAAAGTTGTGTTCAGCAGTTCGGCTGCTATATACGGAGAGAATCCCGAGTCGCCGAAGCGAACTGATATGCGTCCGAAGCCAAAATCCCCTTACGGAATTACAAAACTTGACGGCGAATATTACCTTCAAATGTATAATGAGCAATATGGACTTGGCGCAGTTTCACTTCGCTACTTTAATGTGTTCGGTCCGCGTCAAGATCCAAAATCGCAATATGCTGCCGCAGTCCCAATTTTTATTGCAAATGCATTGCAAAACGAACCGATTACAATTTACGGCGATGGCGAACAGACTCGTGATTTTATTTTTGTGAAAGATGTTGTTAAAGCGAATGTACTTGCGGCTACAAAAGAAAATGTTAATGGCGTTTTTAATGTTGCGCTCGGGAAAGCGTCATCAATTAACGAAATTGCTAAAGAGATTATTGCTGCAACAAACAGTAAAAGTGAAATCATCTATCAGCCGGAGCGAAAGGGCGATATTAAACACAGTCTGGCAGATGTTGAAGATACAATGAGCGCGTTAAGCTTCACTCCCGATTTTACTTTGCAAAAAGGATTGGATGAAACGGTTGCATTCTTCAAAAAAATATTTGAAGGAAACGTTTCTTAAAAACATTTCTGATATAGTTTAGGAATTAACCGAACACTTCATAAATCATGGTTTACTCATGAAATCCAAAATTACAGCCAGCCTCTTTTTATTTTTATTCTCAAGTTTAGCTTTTGCTCAAATCAAAGAATGGGAAAACCCGGAACTCAACTCGATTAACAGAGAACCGATGCATAACACTCTTATGCCTTATGAAAATTTTGAAAAAGCATCAGTGGCTAAGAGATTTGATTCAAAATATTTCTTTTCACTTAACGGTAAATGGAAATTTAATTGGGTAGGCAAACCGGATGAGCGCCCGCAAGATTTTTATAAAACCAATTATGATGTAAGTGCGTGGAAGGAAATAAATGTGCCGAGCAATTGGCAGTTTGAAGGTTACGATGTTCCGATTTATTTGAATAGTGATTACTTATTCCCAATGAACCCGCCGTTTATCGAGCATGGCTGGAATCCAGTTGGCTCGTATAGAAGAGAATTCAAAGTCCCGGCAGATTGGAAAGAGCGCCAAACATTTCTTGTATTCGATGGCGTTGAAGCAGCAATGTACTTATGGGTGAATGGAGAGTTTGTTGGTTACAGCGAAGACTCAAGATTACCGGCAGAGTTTAACATTACAAAATTTTTGAAGGAAGGGAAAAATTCTGTAGCTGCCGAAGTTTACCGTTTTAGCGATGGTTCATATCTCGAAGCGCAAGACATGTGGCGCTTAAGCGGAATTTTTAGAAATGTTTATCTCATGTCAACTCCGCAATTACACATCAGAGATTTTGAAGTTCAAACTGCTCTTGAAGCAGATTACAAAGATGCGGTTTTAAAAGTCGTCACTAAAATTCGAAACTATGGAACCTCTCCATATACAAAATACAAAGTGGATGCAACGCTATTAGATTCTCATGGAAATTCACTTCAGCTTGAAAAAACTATTAGCAGTTTAATTGAGTATGTTTATCCAAAAGCGGAATCCGTAATCAATCTAAAAAGCAAAGTTGTAAATCCGTTGAAGTGGAGTGCTGAAGAACCAAATCTATTTACACTGGTGCTATCATTGAAGAATGATAAAGACAGTGTGATAGAGTATCAAAGTACGCGAGTTGGTTTTCGGAAAAGTGAAATCAAAAACGGTCAGTTACTTGTTAACGGTAAACCGATTTTGCTTAAGGGAACAAACCGCCACGAACATGATCCGGTAACTGCGCATTATGTAAAAGAAGATTTGATGATAAAAGATATTGTACTGATGAAGCAGCATAACATAAATACAGTCCGTACTTCTCATTATCCAAACGATCCGCGTTGGTACGAACTCTGTGACGAATATGGTTTGTATGTGATTGACGAAGCAAATGTTGAGTCGCACGGAATTGGTTATGATTGGGATAAAACACTCGCTAACAAACCGGAATGGCTTTGGGCTCATCTTGAAAGAAACCAGAGAATGGTTGAACGGGATAAAAATCATCCGAGCATAATTATTTGGTCGTTTGGAAATGAAGCCGGTGACGGTACAAATTTTCAAGCTGTGTATGATTGGATGAAAATGCGCGATGCTTCTCGTCCTTTGCACTACGAACAAGCCAAAACCAAATCGCATACGGATATTTATTGTCCCATGTATGCGAGGATTGAAACTTTGCTGAATTATGCAAAAGAGAAACGGGATAAACCATTGATACTCTGTGAATATGAACACTCGATGGGAAATTCTCTTGGCAACATAAAAGATTATTGGGATGTGATTGAAGCTCATGATCAGCTGCAAGGGGCAAGTATTTGGGATTGGGTTGATCAAGGATTTAAAAAGAAAACTGCGGATGGTAGAGACTTCTGGGCTTATGGCGGCGACTTTGGAGAGAAGATGACCGACAGAAATTTTTTAATCAACGGTTTAGTTATGGCTGATCGTTCGGTTACTCCAAAGACAATTGAGCTAAAGAAAGTTTATCAAAACATTTCTGTTTTGCCGGTTGATTTGAAAAGGGGAGAAGTAAAAATCGTTAACAAATATTTCTTCACAAATCTTGATAAGTTCGATCTGGTTTGGAATTTCAAGGAAGATGACAAGATTTTGCAAGAGGGAACATTAAATAATATTTCACTCGAACCAAGAAAAGATAAAGTGATTTCGTTGCCAATTAGTCTAACCTCGCCAAAGAAAGATTGCGAGTATTGGCTGAACACAAGTTTCAGACTAAAAGAAAAAACTTCTTGGGCAGAAAAAGGATTTGAAGTTGCGCGTGAACAGCTTCAGTTTGCAAACGAAAAAATAATTGCAAAAGCAGATTCCAAGAATTACCCGCAGATCGAAGTTAAAGAGAATGATAATGAAGTTAAGTTGAATGGAAAGGATTTTGAAATTTCTTTTGATAAGAAAAAAGGATTGCTCACTTCATATAAATACGAAAATCAAATATTGATTGAGAAGGGACCGGAGCCGAATTTTTGGCGAGCACCAACGGATAACGATTTCGGAAATGGTTTTGAGAAACGTACTGCAGTTTGGAGAAATGCCGGAGACACAAGAGTTGTAAACAATTTCTCTACTCAACTTGATGAACTGACTAAGAATAAAGTTACAGTTAATATCGAATTTGAGTTGGATGAAGTTGGCTCTCAATATTTCTCAACATATACAATATTTGGTAACGGGGAAGTCGGCATTGAGAATAAAATTAAGCTTAACAAAAAAGATTTGCCGGAACTTCCACGTTTTGGTGTTAAGCTAAACATCCCTAAAGAGTTTTCAAACATTTCGTTTTATGGCAAAGGTCCGCACGAAAATTATTGGGATAGAAACGCCGGAGCTTTTGTTGATTTATACAAACTAACAATTGACGAAATGCAAACGCCGTATGTTAGTCCGCAAGAAAATGGTACGCGAACCGACTTGCGCTGGATTTCGATGACAAACGAAAATGGTTTTGGTTTAATAGCTGTTGGAGAACCATTGTTGAGCGCATCTGCAAGATTTTATACCGATGAAGATTTAACACAGAAAGAACGCGGAACTATGCACCCAACAGATTTGACGAAACGTGATTACATTTACGTTAATCTCGATCTTAAACAAATGGGTGTTGGCGGAGATGATTCTTGGGGAGCCAGAACACATAAAGAATACACACTGTTTCCTCAAGACTACAATTTTAAGTTGATTTTAAAACCAATAAGAATTGGTGATAACCTAATGAAGGAATCGAAAAAGATTTCAAATTAGTTCGTAAAGAAACATGGTAGTTATTTGCATAACTTTTGATAAAGAAGTATTTTTTGCCACCAAAATTTAAAACGATGGGCTCTTAGCTCAGTTGGTTAGAGCAGCTGACTCATAATCAGCGGGTCGGCGGTTCAAGTCCGTCAGGGCCCACTACAAAACCCCGAATTTGAATAGAATTTGGGGTTTTTGTTTTATGCCAACCGAAAAAACCCGATGATCTTTTAGCCGAATGTATGGAGTATGTATGGACTCCACATACCAACACAGTTATTTTTTAATGAACATGAGAAAAGAAAGCTCTTTAGATTTTGAAACTTTTTCACGTCCATAAACAGGATTATTAATTTTTAGAGCTTTTTTCATTCATAATATATCAAAATGTTTGAATAAGAGAAATGACCGGAAGTTATGCAGCTTCCGATTTTGCGATGGTCTCAGTTTGTGAAATATCAAATACAACCGCAGTAAAAAAGAATGGTGTTTCATCATCGGCAGATACTTCTGCTGAGTTTTCAGATTCTTCCTTGGTTTTGGAAGGAACGAAGATATAAAAGCCGTGTTCTCCTTTACGAACCGAACGACCAGCCTTTTGCCATTGTCTATATCCTCCGACAACAGTAAAGTTTAGCTCTGATTGAGCAACTAAAAAGCATTGATTGTGAGCGGTAAGTAAATGACCTTCAACCGTAACAATTCCGAATTTGTCTGCAATTGCTTGGCGTTGTTCTTCTGTCATTTCAGATAGTGTTTTACGAATACGAATGATTTTTTCTTTTTTCTCTTTGCGGTATTGTTCTTTTTGTTCTTGTGTAAGCATAGTTGACTCCGTTGGATTAAGAATTTGTGAAAAGTGATAGTTGTTGTTTTGTAGGCTTTCTGTGAAAAGCCGAAAACTTAGAACAGATAAAAGAGTGATATTTAAATGCTTCTTGTTCTGTTAAAAACTGTTGAGAATATAACTTGCCGTTTGCAGCATGAATATTTACAAGAAAAGACCCGCGATGATGAACAATAGTAAATAACCAGCCATTTATATTTTTTTTAGCTAAGAACTTAACCGGCATGATTACACCCTAAAAGAATTAACTGTTTGATTGAATGCTTGAGCTAAAAAAGAAGGTGTAGAAGCAAGCGGAAGAGTTTTTTGATTTTAGCAACATTATTTACCCGATTACGAACTTGAACAAGGTGACACGAGGAAGTAGCGACTAAATAAAAAGTGTAAACGCATTTAGTAACGATGTGTAATGTTTTGTTTTGCATGTAGTTTGCCTTTTACGCTGTGTAAAAAAAATGTTTTTGCCAGACGCAAAGGATTTTAAGGTGAGCGAAAGCGAACTAAAAGCCGTAAAGGTGGCAGTACAAGGGCGAAGGCTTGTGCGCTTTTTAATGAGCGTATTAGCGAATGAAAAAAGCAAGCACAAACGAGCTTGTATAACCCTTGACGGCCGGATTCCTTTACCGGCTTAAATTGTGATGCGGTATGGCAAAAACAATGCTTTTAGATAACAGCGAAGCCAAGCCGAAGGCTGGCATGCTGTGAACCAAAAAAATTCTGAAGTGAAAATGTTGGAGTGAATGAAATGAATGACAACTTTTTGCTTTGGATGGAAATTTGGATTGACGGATACTAAGTTGAAATGAAGAAAATAGTGTCCAACTCGTCCAAATGTAAAGTGAGGCATATTTTAAGTGTTGATGAACGACTTGTGATATGCGAGAGAAGAGACACGCAAATTGTGCCGAATGCTAAAATGATTTTAGTAAACGTGCTTTTGTGCAGTTAATGAAAGTGCGTATTGTGAGTTGACCGGCGGGAAACTATTCATTACGCGCTTAGATTTGTGAGCGCATATTTTAATTGACAACGAACGATTAGTGATGTGAGAGTGAGGTGGAAAGCAAATTATGCGTTGCCTTTCAAAAGTAGGTAATGAAGACTATTGGGGATAAATAAATGCATCTCTGAACGAAGGAAATTATAAATACGATTCTATATATTTGAACAATCAACAACGGGGTATTTTATCATGACCGCAAAAAAACTCTTCTTTACTATTTTGTTTTTAATTCCAGTTATTTCATTTACGCAAGCATTAAGAGTACAAAAACTGAATGGACCATTTGGAGGAACTTTCCGTTCTGTGAAATGGGATAGTAATGGAATCATGTTTGTAGCTTGTGATGGCGGATTATTTACTTCAACTGATAATGGATTAACATGGAAACCAATGATTAAAAATTATTACACATCGGATTCTGTGAATAGTTTATTTATTGGGCCGGATGGAAATTTAATTTATCAAAAAGGTGATGGAGTATACAGTACAACAAGTGACGGGTATCAAACACCTTTAGGAAATACAAACCAAATGAGTTTGTTTGGAGTAGATTTAAAAGGACAAATGTACTTTACAAGGTTCGCAGAAGGGATATATGTAACTAGTGACAGTGGGAAAACCTTACGAAAAATACGAGATACGAATAGATGGGGTGCGGATTTTATTGTATTGAAGAACAATAAGTTAGCCTATACACATGGGGCATATATTGAATTAACCACAAATAGCGGAATTGATTGGACAACACAACAACCAGTTACTAGTGATCCGGGCATAGGATGGAGTCTAGCTGCTGATTCTAAAGGCAATTTGTTTTTGTGTACCGGGAAAGAAATACTGAGAACCAGTGATTTTGGAAATAACTGGACAAAATTAACAAGCCCAGTACAATATCCTTGGTCAATGCATGTAAATAGTAAAGATGAAATATTTGTTTGTTCTCAACTAAAATTATATAGCAGTAACGATAGCGGACAGAGCTGGAATGATGAAGGCATAAATGATTATGTATTAAATTATGCAGAAGATAAAAGTGGAAATATGTATGCCGGAACTTTTCATCATCTGTACAAAAGAGACGTAAATAAAAAGAACTGGTATGAATATGATAGTGGTATAAACCAAGCAAGAATTAATTCGATAACGATGCAAAATGGAAAACTGATGATAATGACGACTAAAGAAATTTACACATCCCCAGATATGGGACTTACTTGGAACAAAGCCTATTCTGCAGAATACGGAAGTTCTAGGTTTTATGATTTTAAGAATAAAGATAGAGTTTTTGCCTATATAGACGGACCAATAAATTATTCAACAAATTATGGTTCAACTTGGACACGAATCAGTCCTACTTTTCCTTATGATGCACTTGTTGATATAGAGATAACAAATAAGGATGAAATATTTGCAGCCTCAAACCGTAACACACTAAACTTTTCAAATGATTTTGGGAAGACGTGGCAAACAATTTGGAAAGGTGCTGAGAATTATGTTTTTGGAGACTTAACTTTAGACAAAGAAGAGAACCTTTTATTTAGCTATGGTAAAGATGTCTTTAAATATGATAAGGTGAAGAAAAGCATAACAAATATTGGATATTTTGAGAAGGGAGTTAAGAAAATAGTAGAAAGCCAATGGGGAACAATTTATGCGTTTAACTCTGACGGACTTTACATTAAAACCAATACAAGTAAATGGAACAAAATATATGAGAATATTCAATTTAGTTTATCAAGTACTCTTGTAATTAACAGGCAAAATCAGATTATAATATTTAATGGTAATGAAATAGCTATCAGCTCTGATCTTGGTAAAAATTTTATAAGATACAATTTCAGTGAATATTTGTTGAATCCTATGTCGTTTTATGCAGATGATGAGGGGAACTATTTTATTGGTACACAAGAAGGTGGATTATATAAAGCAAACATTCCTACTAAAAAAGTAGAGTTACCAATACGATACAGTCTTGCACAAAATTATCCAAATCCTTTTAATGGACAGACGTACATTGAATTTTCCTTACCCAAACAAGTGCAAGTTAAAGTTGCTATTTATAATGTACTTGGGCAAGAAATTGAAGTACTTAAAAATGAGACGTTACCATTAGGCAATTATAAAGTTGCATGGAATTCAAAAAACTTAGCCAGTGGAGTATATCTTTACAGAATACAAACAACGGAATTTGTTGAAACAAGGAAGATGGTTTTAATGAAATAACTAGGAACTGTAGTAAGTTGTATGAAATTAAAATAAAAAGGGCGATGGTAAATCGCCCTTGTTGTTATGCGGAAGTTTTAATATTAAACTTTTAGCTGTAAGAAATTATTAAAGAGATCGTGGAAATATTGTTTTTAGTTTACTTTGTAGTTAGTAAGTTCACTTTTATAAACCACCCAATTATTCCCAGATGAAAGCTTACCAAATTGCTGCCATTTAACAATTCCTAGACCGGGTGTAATGAAGTATTCAAATCCAGTAAACCAATAATTTGTTGGATTCGCTACTTTATAGACATAATGAATACATCTAAAAGTACCGGCTTGAACTGTTACTTCTTTATCTAAAGAAACAACCTCGTAGGTACCAGGCTTAGTACCAATTTTTGCTGGATAGCCAAACACAAGTAGAGTAGTATCCCTTTTAATTAAAGGAGAAGTACCGGCTTTAGCAAAATGCCAAAAACCATTAGATCTATTAGTAATCCAAACATAATTAGGATACCCTTCAGAGTGGTACCATTTTTCATTAGAAATTATTGTATCTGAATCAACTTTATCATCAAAGTGGTATGCCGCCGATGATACTTTACCAGTAGTATCAAATGTTGTTTGAGTGTAGCTCCACGAGTTACCTATTGCGAGTGGGATTAACTGTTTTTTTGAATCTTCTGGTTCACTGCCGGTATTGCATGCAACAAATGATACAAGTATTAAGCAAAATGTAAAAACATAAATGTAAACAGATTTTACGGTTTTCATTACAGCTCCATTTATTGTGAGAATGATTAATAAATGGTATAAATGTTTATGTGAATAACTCCTTTATTAATTAAGACACTTTGATTAATAAACAAATCATGCATAAAGATGCTGTTACTGAATTATAATATAATTGAGGAAAGTGAAAAAGAATACGGTACAATTACCAATAATTAGTGGAAAAATTTCGGGTGGTTATAATACTTAGTGTCCAGTTGTAGTGATTAGAATGTAATAATTAAGAGCGGCGAATAGCCGCTCTTTTGTTAAGCAGTGGTTTTGGAGTATGTGGAAGAATATTGAACTACTTTACCCGCAGCGTCTTTGGTAGCAACTGCAAGTAACAATGTTGAATCTTGATACTTTGAAGCAATGTTAACTTGAACAATGTTGAAATCCATTTGCAAGCTGTAATTTTGGGTGAAGTTGAAATTGCTAACTTCTTTACTTAAAGCAACAACTTGAAATGCCGGATCAGTTGGAACTGTTGGATTACTGAATACAACTAAGGCATTTGCTGAAAGATTGACTTCATCGGCACCAAAGATTGCGGTTGTGTTAAGTGCGCTAAGGCTTGCTGTGATTTTATCCAAATCAACAGCGGCTGCTGTTGCCGGAAGAGCAAAACCACCGGGTGTGATGATGTTTTGTTCTGTTGGTTTTTCAGTAGATGAGTAAGCAAAGTTTGATTTGAAAATTGCATTGAATACTGAAATACCAGATTCTTTTGTTTTCTTCCAAATCTCTTCTAATGAAGAAAGTGAAAGAACGTTTTTAGCGAAGTTTGCTGTTACAGCAAACTTATATCTCACTTCAAGAGAAGCGGGTTCTTGGCTTGCATTAAAACTCGATGGACGAGCTGCCAAGATTGTTTGACCGTTTACGGTCCTTGCGGAAAGATTACCGAGCTTACCCGATAAATTACCGATTACGTTACCACTTACTAAAGCCATAATATTTCTCCTTTATGGTTTATGATTGGATTATCTCTCGACTGCGCTCGAGATGACTTTTACGGTGTCAATTTTACAGCATGGTCTGACGGATTTCACTGTAAGAAAAAGACAGTGGCTTAGTGTAGAGTGATGAACGTAGAACGAAGATGCCTCGACTCCGCTCGGCATGACAAAACAGATTGTTTGGCTTCACTTTGCTAAGGCTTGGCAGAAGTACTCCGACTCCGCTCAGTACAGGCTACCCAGAGGCTAGTTAGAGGCTTGTTGCATCGGAAGTAAATTGAGGCGGAAATTATGGTTTGATCCCACGACTACGCTCGGGACATGATTATGACTTTTGAATTAAAAAGATGAAAGAGATTTTTAATCTAACCAAGGAAAATGGATTTTTGTTTTCGTTGCCGGAATACGATTGTGTGAATGGCATCGAATGAGAGATGATACTTTTCCGATAGTGTGAAAAGTGAATTGATTTGTGTTTGGGTTTTGCGGAGTTTTTTGTACTCGGATTTTATGTAATAATTGCGCAAAGCTAGTTCATCAATCAAACCAAGCGATTTGATTTCCTCGAATACCGGATCAGCAAGAAGGTGTTCAATATTTGGAAATTGATTACTCATTACTCCAAATGCCAAGGTGTTTCTGTCGCGCTGTATTTCTTAGATTGTAAAACAAAGCATAGAATCTTTTTTCTTGTGTGTAATAGCTGATTCTTGCGAAGCCATTTTTGAGTAATTCTGCTTGTACAAAGATTGAATCATTTCCTTTAGCGTTTCTTAGCCAGACGTAAGCGAGTTGGCGACCAAACATATCGAACGCCTTCCCATCAAATGTGAGTTTAACTGTTTTGTGTTCAATTAAGGATTTGATTAACGCTGTGGATTGTTCTGCAAATGGTTCTGCCGGTTTGCTGAATCTTGCCGCTTCTGGACAATCAACGCCAAGCATTCTTACTCTTGATGAATCCGAAAGGACAAATGTGTCTCCATCTATTACGCGGGAAACAAAAACAATTTTGGAATAATTGTAAGGATAGGAAAAGTTAGGATTTTGTCCGTTTAATTTGGTTGCTATAAGCATCAATATTATGAGCAAGATTAATATGATTCGTTGGTACATAATTATTCTCCCGTGAAATATTTGTTGGGAGAAAAGATATGGTATTGATGCGTTTTAAAAAACGCTCAATGAATGCGGTTTGTTTTCATTTGTTTGCATAGAGAAGAAAATAAATGATGAGTGAATGTTTTTTGTATTGTTCCTTTCTCTTGAAAGAAAGGAACCGAAAGTTCAAGACTGCAAAATATTTTCTAAGAATTGCACTCACTTCGCTAATGGAATTGAACTCGTCTCCCGAAAATAATAGTAGTGTAATGGTATCGGGATACCTCGAACAGCAATTCCATTTTAACGCTTCGTTCGCTTATTCTTTTGACGAAAATCTTTTGAGGTCGGGAGAAAAATCCTATGAAGATAGAAAAAAGGATTTAAGAAAAGTGGAGCGAGGTGTGGGCGTGAGGCATAGCCGCCGCCCTAAACGAGCGACATAATAAATGAAAGCGAAATGATGGTGTGTGAGGAACGAGCCACTGGAATGAGCGATGATGAACTGAGTAGTATTTCTTTGTGCCGAGTTTATATAATGCAACATTATGTTGCTGATTGGAATTGAGATGTGCTTTTGTTGGGACTGTCACATTAAAAACATAATGTTTTATTATGTAATCTGGCTGTCACATGCCCGCAGCCGAAGGCAAGGGAGATGAGCTGAGACCTTAACATGAAAGGTTAGATTAGAAATTAACTTTTACAATCGCAAGCTTGGAAATAATTCTTTAGGACTTGTGATTGAGTTGATGAAAGGTCAACAAATTTTATCATCTTTTTGAATGTATTGAAGCCGTAATCATCTAATAGCTCGCCTATTGAAGAGTTTAGAAAAGATGAAGATGTTGGTGCAGAATCTTTGAATGATAAAATAATAGATTGACCATCAGTTAAGTGGCTTTTTAACACAGTTAATAATGCGAAGCCAGCGGCATTTGTATATGTGTCTTGAACGATATCTTTGATATATAATTTCATACTTGTAAAACGATACTAAAATTGGTTTAGTTCCCAGAAATCTTCTTCAATATTGGCAATTGGTGGTAAATTATCAACATAAATCTCCATCTGGATAAGTGTACCCTTGAAATTTGCAATAGTATTATCGAATAAAGCCTTCCTTTTTTGAGAAACTGCTAAAATTGCAGAATTAGAATAAATATACATGATGCTTTTGTTATAGTTTGTGAATTCAATTAAGTTGTCAAATCCTTTGCCTCTATTGTGCGGTCTTGATTTAGTTGATGTATTTTTATCAATTGCCCATAAAATGGCTTCTTTGTCAGTTAAAATGCTCTGTTTCAGTTTTCTCCTATACTCATTCACAGAATTGGGTATACCTATGCCTAAATCACCAACAACAACTTTAATAGTATTTAGTTTTGGATAAAATTGTGAGAAAATATATGCATCAATTTTAGATAACGAATGATCGTTCACGTTATTAATCAATTCACTAATTGTAAGATTCAAAAAATCCAAATCTTTAGAATCACATAAATGACTAAAATAACCTTTAGCCAATTCAATATATTCATTCATTGTTGAAATTGTTATACGCCGAAGTGGCATTGCAGTTTTTGATTGAATTGTTGTGATAGTAGCAGGCTGAGAATAGTTGGTTTTGCAAAATTCTACAAGACCGATTTGTGTAAGGTAGTAATCAACTAACTTTTTTTGAGGATGCACATATTTAACAAGGAGATTTTTATTTTTTAATTCAATCACACACATTGAGAATAATATAATATCAAGCGGCTCAAAGAAATTAATTCCTTTAAAATCTAATATTACTGTAGAATTACTAGGAAGGGTATAATTAAACAGTTCGTATACTTTAGAAAAATCTTTACGAGACGATATTTCTATTTTGAAAATCATTTGACCTAATGTTACTCCTTTGCTATCACTTTTTTGGTTTGAATTTTTTTGTGCCCATTTGTTCGATGTAGCCAGAAACGAGAAGGATAGAATTAAAACTAATATTTGGCAGTTTTTGATGGTCTTGAATGTAACTTGATAAGTACTGTGCCGATGTTGTTTCTAATCCAATGCGATTGCAAACTAAATAGCTGATTGATTCGCCTTCGATTTCTTTTATTGATTTATCTAAATCTCGCCGGTAGTCCCACCAGCTATTATTATCATTACCAAGGTGACCACAATATAGATGCGCAAGTTCATGAATAAGTGTTGAAAATTTATCGTTTAATGAAAAGGTAGAATTTAGCGAGATTGAAAATTTGTTGTTTTTGTATTCAATATAGCCAGCGGAGTTTTTATGCATATCGTATTCTTTAACTTCAATGCCAACTTTGTTAGCATTTTCTATTGTTCGGTAATAACGGTCGTTATCTAAATACCCAATTGTTGCAAAGGGACTTATAAAATATTCTGGTAGTGGGTCACCATCTGTATCAGCAATGTCATAAACAAATTGAACGGGACCGAAAGGAACAAGTATTACCAAAGGACGCGCTTGATATTTTACATAGCGACCAAGTTTACGCCATTGAGCCGGTGAGTTTACAACTGTTACGCCAGAGTTTTGCATTTGAACAAGATAAGCGTTGTAAGGAGAAAGTTTTGGAAACTTATTAATGAATTGCAGAAGGTTGAAATATTTTTGACTACTATGATAGATAGCCGAATTGTAGAAAAGCTCATCGAGTGCATCTAGTTTTTCAATATCTGCTATAAATGTATTTTCGGTTGAACTCAACAACATATACCCAAATTTGTTATATATTTTCCTAAATACATACAGTTAAAAAGACACTATTGCTACAATATATTTCTTAGAGACTGCTATCTATTTTGGGGTGATGTAAAAAAAGTTTAATGTCCGACATAAAGCCCAAATTAACGTTAAATAATTTTTAACGCTGAGAAAACTAAAAACTCATAAGGGAAAGTAAATGATTTACGATTGACCATCACCCCAGTAATTGTTACTAAAACACCAGATTCATTCTCTCCTTCAATGTTGACATAATCAGGTAGATCACATAATGTGTAAAATTTATTTGTACACATTGCATAACCGGATATTTCTCTTGTTGAAAACTCATGATTGCGAACAGAATTAGAAAATGGTGTATAGATACTCAAATAATCTTGGTCAATAAAGTAATATACTTTGTCTATCTCAATTTGAGTTTTGTCTGATAGAACAAAACGCGGATTACTAAGAGTATGTGGGAGTTTACCGGTTAAATCGCCGAATACTTTTAACACGCTTACCATTTCGTTTTTCATTCTGATTCTCTTGAATATCTTTTAATAAAATGAATAATCCTTGTTTTACCTCATTTATTTCATCAACTAAGTTGTGGAAATTTTTCCTTGAAACATATAACTGTCCTTCCGTTTCTAAGATATTTACTAGATATTTTCTGACAAATTGAATTCTTTGTGGATTGTCAGATATTGATTCCGAATAGTAAGTAATTGTTACGTTGGAAGAAGAAATTTTGCTCGAACTATTATCCTCTTTGAAACTAATAGCACTTCTATAAAAGAATTGAACTTCCTCGCCCTTTTCTAAAAGAGGCATGTTTTTAAGTGCAATAAGATTATTAAGTGTTTTTGCATTACTAAACTCATAGGGCAAGTCAGGATCAAATGTAACATTTATATCGTAGGCTGGACCGCCACCGGTATTTTTTATTGAAAGATTCAACATGTTAAAGTTATCCTTATCGGGAATTATTTTTACAGTAACAGCAGGAGAACTTTGACTTCTCATTTCATTAATCATCTCCCTATTTATAGCTAAACTTCTGTAAGTAAAGTATAATACAAGTAAAGCAAATATTGAGGCAAGTGCAGTTGCAACAGAAGCAACTCTAGCAAACCAAGGGTCACTGAAATTTTCAGAAATGATAATGTAATTTGAAGAAAATAAGATGATGATGATAATTAGTAGAAAAGTGAAAATTGTAATTATTTTACGATTAAGTGGGTTTTTAAAGAATCCCTTCATATAGTTACCATTTTTAATAAAGTTATAATTTATCTTTTTTAGATAAGATTAAATTTGATTTGTTATTCCTTCATATACTTGCTTCACCAAATATTTAGATGCGATTGATTTGAATTCTTCATCGTTCATTAGGCGAATAAAGATTTCTTCGTTGCCATCCATACGCTCCACAAATAGATTTACTATCATTTTGTTAAATACATCGTGGAAATTTTCAAGAGAGTTTACCTTTGCTGCCGCTTGTAATTCTTCGTTTGCAACAGCTGTTTCCTTTACTTGATCAAAGAATAGTTGATCAGCAACATTAAACTCTGTACCGAATCTATCATTTAGAATTGTAATTAATGATGAGAGAGGCACTTTCTTATCCACGCTTCCAGTTCCAACTTCATTGGGACCATAGATAACAGGATTCTCGCCCGTTTTGAGGTTAATTGAACCCTCAGCTATTTTTTGTAAGCGGTAATATTTAAGAGCAACATCTTCACCAAGATCATAGCTTTGTGTTTCGCGGCGAGGAAGTTTGCGAAGGAGATTTCTTAAATAAATGAAAAGCTTTTCCAAGTTAGAATCGTTATAAGGAATAATCTGAGACAAAAAATTGTAGAGACTTCTGAATTCTGTGAACTGCTTTTTAATTGTCTCTTTTTCATCATCAGTTTTTTGCTTGAAACGTTCTATTGCCGGATCGAGGATTGCATTAAGCATTTTGTGATCGGAGTTTCTTAGTTCTTCTTTAGTGCTGAACCATACATTACAGAAATCATCTATTTCGTTTTGATAAAATATCTGCCATTCAAAGATTGTATGCTCAAGAGTATAAAGTAATTGTGGATCAGTAAGCTCATCAAATTTTGTTATTTCATAATATGGCTTGAATGAATCGAATATTTCATCTCTTTCATTTACAAAATCCAAAACGAATGTGTCTATTTTACCGGGTGCTATTCTGTTCAAGCGGGAAAGAGTCTGAACAGCTTGAACACCAGCCAGTCTTTTATCTACATACATTGAATGAAGCAAAGGTTGATCGAAACCGGTTTGGTACTTTTCTGCAACAATTAATACTTGGTATTCGTAGGATTCAAATTTATCCGGTAATTCCATTTCGCGTATGCCATTGTTCATGGCTACTTCTGTATAAGTAACAGAGTCCAGCTTATCGTCTTGCACTGTACCGGAAAAAGCAACCAACGCTTTAATGTCTTTATAATCTTTTTCTTTAATGTAATCATCAACAGCTTGCTTGTAACGAACCGCGTGTAATCTGGATGAAGTAACAATCATAGCTTTTGCACGACCGCCTATTTTGTTTTTTGAGTATTTACGGTAATGCTCAACAATTACTTCTACTTTCTGACGAAGATTATGAGGATGGAAAGAAACAAATCGCGCTAAAGACTTCGCTGTTTTGCGTTTAGGAACATTTGGATCTTCCTCAATTGATTTTAACAACTTGAAGTAGGATTTATATGTTGTATAATTATTTAAGACATCATGAATAAATCCTTCTTCTATAGCTTGACGCATAGAGTATAGATGGAACGGCGCTTCGCCATTTTCTCCGGGTTCATTAAAAACAGCTTTAGTTCTAAACTTTGGTGTAGCAGTAAAAGCAAAGAAACTAATATTCTGCTGTTTACCGCGAGCGGCCATTTTCCTTATCAATTCTTTTTTAGAATCTTCCGAGAGATTATCTTCTTCGAGATCGAGCATTTGAGCGGCTACGGCTGATTCAATTCCATCTTTATTCAATATTCTTTTTAATTCTGTTGCCGTTTCACCACTCTGAGAGCTATGTGCTTCATCTACAATCACGGCAAATCTTTTGTCTTTAGTAGAGAGATTGATTTCTGCTTTGTTTTCTTGTTTTGCTTTATCGGTAAGCTTTTGTATTGCTTCATTAATAAATGGAAATTTTTGAATAGTAGAAATAATAATTGGAACGCCAGAAGAAAGGGCTTCTACAAGCTGTTTTGTATCCTCATCTATTTTTTCTACTACACCTTTTTTATGCTCAAACTGATAAATGGTATCTTGTAATTGTTTATCAAGTACGCGGCGGTCGGTAATTACTATAACAGAGTGAAATATCTTTACATCTTTTTCATTGTGCAAACTTGCAAGGCGATAGGCAAGCCATGCAATTGAATTTGATTTACCACTGCCGGCAGAATGCTGAATTAAATAGTTACGACCGGCACCATGAGTTTTAGAATGAGTAATAATTTTGCGAACGCAATCAAGCTGATGAAATCGGGGAAATATTAATGATTCTCTTTTTTCTTTGAAGACACCTTTTTCCGTATAAACTTTCTTTTCGGAAATTTCTAAATGTAAATAACGACCTACCAGATCAACAAGGCTATCCGGATTTAGAATATCTTCCCATAAGTAAGCAGTGCGGTAATTCAATTCCGTTGGCGGATTACCTTGACCGTTGTTATAACCTTTGTTGAAAGGAAGGAAGAAGGTTGAATCTCCATTAAGCTTTGTTGTCATATAAACTTCTTCGGTATCAACAGCAAAGTGAACCAAAGAACGTTTCTTAAATTGGAATAACAACTCGCGCGGGTCTCTATCTTTCATGTACTGCTTCTTTGCATCAATAACCGTTTGACCGGAGAGAGGATTTTTAAGTTCGAGCGTTGCTAATGGGATACCATTTAATGCAAGAACTATATCAAGTGAAAGGTTAGGATTTTTATTACTGAAATGAACTTGCCGGTATATCTTGAGAATATTCTGTTCGTAATCTTGCCATGCTTGTGGGTTTAGATTTGTATTTGGTTTAAAGTTAGCCATCTTAAAATTTATGCCGAAGAATTTGAAACCGTTACGTATAATAAACAAAGAACCTTTTGAATCCATTTCTTTTGCAAGCGCTTGAACTAAAACATCAAATGCTCTTTCCCCATGGAACTCTTTTATTTTATCCCAATACTTTGATTGTGATTGCTGGATAAATTGAATAACATCATTAGGAAAGATTGCTAGTTCTGTTGAGAACTCTTGCGGATTGCCGTTCAGATAGCCATTTGAAAGTAGATGACTTTCTATGGCTTCCTCAAAGCGAATTTCTGTGTGTTTGTTCATAATCCCTCAGCAAAAGCAAATATTTAGCATCTCTGCCCAAAATGCACTATAAATTGTGCTTAGGTGTTTAACTATGCCCAAATTTTTCGTTTTTTTGTGCATTGTTTGCAAAACGTGGTTTAATTAGGACCACATACGTAAAACGTGGTTCATTTTTTGTAATTTTGAACCACGAAGTGATTTTGTGGTTCAAATTAGACCACGTCATTTTCCACTTAATACAGCAAAAAGTGGCTTATTCAAATAAATAACCTCTTTACCTACTTTAAGAGGTTTAAGAATCTGTAATCTCTCAAGTTCTTTAAGATAACGTTCAGCGGCTTTACGTGCAGCAATATCTCGATTTACAATAAACTCAGTTTTGCAATAAGGTTGCTCAAAAATTAGTTCTAAGACTTCTTTAGGTATTGGAGTCTGTTTTTCTCTTCTCACAAGCTCCAAAGTTTCAGTAAAAGTTTTAGATATTTTGAAAATTAACTCCGTAGTAAAATTCGCGGTTTGTTCAATGCCATCAAGTATATAAAGAATCCAAGAATCCCATTTTTGGTTTTCTGTAACTTCTCTGAGCAGACGATAATATTCATCTTTATTTTCAATAATATATCTGCTTAGATAAAGAATAGGCAATTGCAATAAAGAAGAATAAACATAATAAAGAATGAGAATAATTCTGCCGGTTCTACCGTTACCATCTGTAAAGGGATGAATAGATTCAAATTGATAGTGAATCACAGCAGATTTAATAAGGGGATCAATATCATCGGCAGAATTATGAATGTAATCTTCTAAATTTTTTAAAAGATCTCTTAGCAATGGTTCTCCCTCCGGTGGAGTGTAAATAACAGCACCGGTTTTTTGATTAACCAGTTTTGTGCCGGGTGTATTTCTAATTTCTGCTGTGCTTTGTTTTATTTGTTGAAAAATCTTTATGAACAAATTTGTTGTAAGTAATTCTTTGGATTTCAAGCCGTTGAATCCATCCCAAAGGGCTTCCCGATAACGTAATACTTCCCTAGTTGCCGGATCAGTTGGTTCTGATTTGGCGGTAAATGCTTGATATAATTTATCATCTGTTGTTATAATGTTTTCAATTTGGGAACTGTACTTTGCTTCTTGAAGTGTTATTGAAGTAATTAATATTGACGGGTTAGGAATAGTATTTGCCGCACCATTTAAATTAGCTAAAGCACGGGCTGCCGATGTAGCTTTTTTAAGAACTGCCTTAGTTTCAATCTCTTCTTTTGGTGGAAGAAGTGGAAGTTCGTTATATGGTTCGTTTGGGTTGAATGGCATTTTAGTTAACTCCTTTCGACCTCACCCTCTTTCCCTCTTCCCGACGAGTCGGGACAAGCTCTTGGCAAGGAGAGGGAGGTAGGAGGAGACCAGTTTCTTAAATCTATTTTGCCCGTTACCGCAGAGGTTATTAATGATGTGCGGTACTCTTTTAGTTTTTCTATTGCTTCGGTTACTTTTGCAGAAAGCTGATCGATCTTAGCCAATTCAATATCAAGATGTTCAACAATATATTGTTGCTCTAAAAGAGTTGGAACACAAAGTATTGTATCTTTAAAAACGCTTTGATCGATTGTCGACATAGTTACAGTATTGGCGTGACTAATAAAGTAATTTCTAAGTGCAGTTGAATTAAGAAAATAATTCAAGAACCTTGCATTGATTTGTGATTGGTTTGGGGAACCTTTAACCAAATGACATTCAAAAACAAGTTCTTCATTATTACCAATAAGTGAAGATGATTGACCAATCCCTTCCAATTTCAATGATGAACGCACGAAGAAAAAATCTCCATCTTTAACACGATAGGTTTCCAATTCTTCATCGCTGCAATTAACAAGAGTCAGGTTGGAAGTATTTACCAAAAAGTTATTTGTGTAAATGTCACTAACATTAATAAGTTTTGTACCAAATCCCCAGTCATCTCTTTTTTTAAATATCCCATTTGAAAGTTTTCCTTTCATTAAGGATCGAAGCCTTTTCACTTCCCAATGTTGCGGTATATTCCCAAGCCAAGGAATGCCGGAGGGTTTATAGCTGATTTCATTTGAAGATGAATATCCAGAAACAACACCGTTGTCACCAACCGGTCCGCAGGATCCGGTACGGTGTCCGCCGCCGGGCGGAATTACTTTTCCGGTTACGGCGTTTGTAATTAGCGCAATTCGTTTTTCTTCGAGAAGTTTTAGGAGTTGTTCTTTCTTTTCTATCAGTTCATCTATTTGCGTGGTTTTGTAATCAAGAAATTTTGCAATGGTTTGTTGTTCCTCATAACTTGGCAAAAGTGTTCTTAACTCAAATAACTTACTAGATTTTATTCCTAAAGCTGTTGATCCAGTTGCCAGCGATTGAAGATGATCTTGAAAATTTTTATTTTCAAGCCAATATTTTAAAAAGTAATTATTAAGAACGTTTTTCTTGCCAGAGATTTTAATAACTCTTTGCGCAAGAGCAACATTAATATTGTCAATATTTGCAACTTCACCCAACGGAGCTTCTGTAGTAAATAATACCTCACCCAAATGGGGTTTTCCGCGGTGCATTATTTCTTCATATTCAATTGGATCGACAAATTCTTGTGATAAGGAGTAATCAACCCTACCATTTTTGATATTTTTTGCAGTAACTAAGAAAATTCCATCTTTAGTTTTTTCTGGCGTTTTGCCACGATAGTCTATTAACGAGTCGAGATATTTTTTTAGACCAACCAATTTCCAATGAGAAGGTATTTTCTCAAGCCAGTGTGTTCCGGTAACTATATAAGCGGGGTATCTACTTAACACTATTCAACCACCTCATTTAGCATTTCTAAAATGTCTTTTTCAATCCTCTTTATATCTTTTTCAATTTCATCTAAATCGCGCGGCTGTTCATAAACATAAAAATGGCGGTTAATAGGAATTTCGTAACCGATCTTTGTTTTAGAAAAATCAATCCAAGCGTCGGGAACATGAGGCAGAACTTCGGCTTTCATGTATTCTTCGCAATGTTCTTTAATTAACGGAAGGAGTTTATCAAGCGATGCTTTTTTATCATAGTCGAGTGGTAATGGTAATGGAATAGTGTTTGGTAAAGAGATGTTTTCGTTATCGCGTAGATCGGAATCGGGTTCCGGGTTGCCTTTGCTATCGTAACAAATGTCTGCGGTTTCATCTTTTTCGGAAAGAGCGTTTAAGATTGCTTCAAAGAGATTAGCTTTTAGCTTTAAGCCATTAGCATTAAGATGCTTATCAAGAAGAAGAATAAACTCATCTTGGTTTTTATAAAGTTTGGTTGATTCTAAAGTTTTGAGGCAAGCAATTATTTTTTGCTGCAACTCAATTCCCTCTTCAACTTCTTCATCTTTCTTTTTTGAATCTTTTTTCTTTTTGGATTCTGCAAGATTAATGAAAGCAGTTTCAAGATAAAGTTTAGTAATTCTCTCTTCCAATGCTAAAAAGTTAAGACGTAAAGGACGCTCAACGGTAACTTTTATATAACCAAACTCCCGATTATCAAATATTTTGCCGCAAACTTTTTCTTTAGGCTGTCCGTTAATGTTAATAAAAGAAGCAGCATTGTTTTTGTATTCCGCATAAAGCTTTGTTAGTTCTGTAATATGATCCGGTGAAAGTTCGTTACGTTTATTTCCAAGACTTTTATCCATCTTCTTAAAATGCTTTGTCCCATCAATTAACTGAACTTTACCTTTGCGTTCCAAGGGTTTACGATTTGTAAGAAACCAAATGTATGTGAATATACCAGTATTGTAGAAAAGCTGATCCGGAAGAGCAATAATCGCATCAAGCCAATCGTTTTCAATAATCCAACGGCGGATATTGCTTTCTCCGCTTCCGGCATCTCCGGTAAAGAGTGGTGAACCGTTAAAAATTATTGCAATCTTAGAACCATCATCTTCCGCTTTTTTGTATGGCTTCATTTTAGAAATCATGTGAAGAAGGAATAAAAAAGAGCCATCGTTGCTGCGCGGTAAGCCGGGTCCGAACCGGCCATCGAAACCTAAATCTTTGTATTCTTTTTCAACAGTCTGTTTTTCCGGCTCCCACTCAACACCAAAAGGTGGATTGGCAAGCATGTAGTGGAAAGTTTTGTCTTTATGACCATCGGAAGTTTTTCCATCACCGAGAGTATCGCCAAAAGCAATGTTACTTACTTCTTCATCTTTAATAAGCAAATCCGAAGTACAAATAGCGTATGATTCGTTATTATACTCTTGTCCGTATAAAGTTAAGTTAGCTTTATCGTTATTTTCATGAATATATTTTTCGGAAACAGAAAGCATGCCGCCGGTACCGCAAGCGGGATCGTAAATTGTACGCGCAATTCCTTCTTTGTAAATAACATCTTCATTTGTGTAGATGATGTGAGTCATGAGCTCGATAACTTCACGGGGAGTGAAGTGGTCTCCGGCTTCTTCGTTAGCTTGTTCGTTGAATTTGCGAATTAGTTCTTCAAAAATGTAACCCATTTGAAGATTAGAAACTCTATTCGGGTGAAGATCTATTTGAGGATCGCAAAAGTCTTTTATAATTAAATAAAGACGATTACTGTTTTCGAGTGTAGCAATTTCCTCCTCAAACTTAAAGTAGCCAAATATTTCTTTTGCTTTAGGTGAAAATCCATTGATGTAAGCAATAAGGTTTTTAGCAATGTGGTCGGAATCTTCGAGAAGTTTAGCAAGGGTGTATTTGCTAATATTGTATAAAGGTTGTTTTCTGTTTTTCGTTGCGTAGCGAGCAAGAGCTTCGTGCAGAGCGTTTCCTTTTAAGCCGCGCGCTTTGAGCTTTTCGAGTTGAGTTAAAACTTCAGCCTTGTTTTCGGAAGTAACCAAATCCAACCGGCGAAGAACCGTAAGAGGAAGCATTACTTTACGGTATTGCGGTGGGCGGTAAGGACCACGAAGTTTATTAGCTAGTTTGAAGATGAAATCAATAAGGGATTGATGCTGTGCTTCAAGAGACATAATTAGCCCGATTGTGAGATACACTGAGAATGATGTATTAAAATAAGAAAGAGTAGCATTAGAAGTCCACGCCTAAAAGCTTTTCTGATGAAACAATAGAAATAATTTTCTTTTCGTTTATTACGTCCCCCATTGATTTCTCCATATTAAATGGCGCGTCAAAATCAGCCCGGTCGTTAAAAGTAACTATGTATTGAATTTAAGGTTACCAGATTCTTTCTTTGGGAACTCTCGCAAAATTTTATTAAGTAAGTTATATGTTCAAAATTAGTGTTGCGTTTTAGATTATGTATAAGTAGTTTAATCTTAAGTTCAAGATAATTAATTATAAAAGCAAGCTAATTAAGTTATTTAGTTCGAGAACTACTCCAAATTGGGGGAGAAGATGGGACACAAGCGATTAGGTTACTTACCTAAAACAAAAAGATGGCGAGAAATTGTTGAGCAAATAGGTTCATTTGTAGCTGGATCAACTGACGTTTCATCAATCGCTAACAAAACTTTACAGACGGTTCAAGAACGATTTGAGAATTTAAGTAGCGACCCATCTATACAATCATCATTTGAATTTCTTGTACAATTCTCCTACGCATTCCAAAAAGAAAACCCTACCAAATATTTAACAGAAAATAAAATAATTGAGACTGATGAACTAACACTTATAAGAATTGCCAGAGCAGCGGTAAATTATAAAAGCAAGGATGTTATTTCTCACGAGTACCAAGCTTTTGCAACACAAGCAGCAGTTGATGCAATTACTGTTTGGTACAAGAATAACTTGGAGCAAGGTGAAGGATTATTTAATAGTGAGCTGAATGCAGAAGCGATTTTTAGTAGAGCTGCTCGCGGAGACGGATTCAGTGAAATATCCAGAATGTACTTTTCGCGAATAACCGAAAGATATTTGAAATACTTTTTGGACCGAGAAGCGAGTACAAAACTGACTAACATACAGGATAGGAAAAGGTTTTCTGATGAAATAACAACTTATATAAATGCTATTTCAAAGCATGCATTTGAAACAAGTAAAATCACTCAATCTTATTCTGCCGGATGGTTTAATAAGTATGCAAATGAGAATTTTCCTCAAAAAAGACAGATAAGAAATTTCCTCTCATACGCTTTTGGCAAAATGAAAAGCGAATTGCTAAGGGAGGAAACAAGATGAGCAATTTTATTGAACATGTTGTTTGGTGTAATGGTGTAAAAGTAAAAAAGCAAAAAGGCGATGCTAAATGTTTAATACTTGATCATAGAGATGGCGCAAAAGATAAAAACGTAAATCTAAATCTGAGAAGTTTTGTAACAGACATTTACAAATTAAGCAACAGGGGGAAAGATTTATTAGAAATTGCAGGATATGTTTTTGCTGCGGATAGATTAAGTTATAGAGGACATGAAAGGGATTTAGAATATCACAGTTGGAGCCGTACTTTTCATTTTAATATTGCAGTGAGAGATCTCAATTTTTGGAAGAAGGCAGAAGTGCAAGAATTACTTTCGGAAGCATTGTGTTTTATGAGTGGTGATCACTCTTACAGTTTTACATTTTGTAAAGCAGAGGAAGATTTACCAACGAACTTTTTCGATAATGATAGTTTTAAGATTGATAAGCCAAATAATTTGAAGGTAGCATTATATTCTGGAGGATTAGATTCTTTAGCTGGAATAATTGAATCTTTAGAAACTACTGATGCAGAAGTTTGTATGGTTAGTCATCAATCAGGGCAACCCGGAGTAATAAACACACAACAGAATTTGTATGAGGTCTTGGCGAATATATATCCCAACAGATGCAAACATTACAAATTTCATTGCGGATTTAGTCATACAAAATCTATAGATGAAACACAGAGAACACGATCATTCTTATATACAGCAACAGCGTTTGCAATTGCAAACACATACGAACAAGATTGTATTTATGTTTATGAAAATGGAATAACATCAATCAATTTTGCCGATACCCAAGATTTAATGAATGCCAGAGCAAGCAGAACTACTCATCCGAAAACAATTGGATTGTTAGAAAAGCTATTCACAAAGATTGCTGAGAAGCCCTTTAAAATTCAACATCCCTACCTATTCAAAACAAAAACAGAAGTAGTAGATATTCTTAAAAAGTACAATAGAGAATTTACACTTGATGTAGCAGTATCGTGTAGTTCTACGAGGAATCATCCAAGTGGTTTTTCTCATTGTGGAATTTGTTCACAATGTATAGATAGAAGATTTGCAGTCTATGCCGCGGAAGTTGAAAAGTTTGACGAAGGCGGTTTATATCATACTGACTTTGTTAAAAATGGTATTGATGAGATCCCTCATATAAAAGCATTAACAGATTATATAAGACTTGCTCAAGAGTTTAAGGACATAGATATAGATGGATTTTATTTGAACCGAGCTAGAGAAATAGTTGATGTTGAGGAATATATTGAAGGTGCTGACGATCAAGAACGACTTATGAAAATATATGAGCTTACACAAAAACATTCAAAGAACATCGAACACGCATTGAACCAAATGCGCAGAATATTTGATAGTCCTTTAGCTCATCCAAATCCTAATTCAATATTCAATACTATTATCGCACCAAGGACATATCAAAATGTCAAGTTAGTTGTTGAAGATGACTATTTGGAAGGAAAGGAAATTCCACCTAAGACTATGAAGAAATTGGCAACTGAAGCTTGTGAAAGCTTGGTACGAAAAGAATTAATAACTGATGTTCTTGATGAAACTAGAAAGAATAGACCAATTAGTACATTAGTTGTTACCGAATTAAGGAGAAAGGGTTATAAGGTTACTCAAAGACAAGCAAATACTATAAATGATTACTTCAGAAAAGCACAAATACAAATCAAAAAAGAAAATAACGGAGGCTTAAAAGTAGTTTCGGAATAAAAAAAGGATAATCCCCAAAATCCCCGCGTAATCCCCAACAAAAGCATTGTTGTTCCCTCTCATCTTCCTCTTTTGTTTTGATATAACAAAAAAAGAGGAAGTAACTGCAATGAAACAGCAACAAAAAGCAAAACAGATTAATGAACAATTAACTGAAATTAAATCACTTCTTAAACAGAAAGACCAAAAGCCACTCAACTTTGTAGAGGCGGCACAATACCTAAGCATTTCTCAAAGCACGCTTTACAAGCTCACGTATCAAAGAAAAATTCCGGCGCATAAGCCGAGCGGTAAGCTATTGTATTTTTTTAAGCATGAGCTGGATGAATGGATTACAAAGAGTGGTGAGTTGAAAGATGAAAAAAATAAAACGAGAAACGTAAAACGGAAGAAAAAAGAGAAAAAACAAAATAGCGTAAAAAATAGCGATGAAGAAGAACCGCCGTGAGGATGGATAGGCATTAGTGGTTAGGCAATAGGCATTAGGGAAGAGAAGTAAGCAATAAGAAATAAGCAGTAAGTGAAAGAAAAGATATAAAGCGGAAAAGAGTATGGAAGAGTATAAAAATAGCATTAACAACTTGGCAGAGAAAGAAAAACTGATGAATATGTTTTTTGAGAGGCTGCCGGAAATGTTAAACAACACTTCAAAAAGTGATGTTAAGGAAACTGTTACGCTGCGGGTTTTTAAGAACGAGTATTTAGAATTGCTAAAAAACAATCTATCTCATTCTTATTACAGATCGGTAAAAGCTTCTTTTGACCACTTACTTTCATATTTCAAACCGCAAAAGCCGATGAGTTCATTCAAGCAAAAAGAGATTGAACAATTTATGGGACATTTAAAAGTAAATGTACCGAAAGGTTACCGTATCTATTACAGAAACTTAAAAGCTGCATTTACAAAGGCTCAAGCGTGGGAATACATTACCGTAAACCACTTTAAGAACTTCAAGTTACCCAAGAGCCAAGAATTAGCACCGGCATTTGTGAATAGCATTCAGCTTTCAGCAATTAGCGATAAGATAAAGAAACAAGCTGTTAAAGATATTACGGCCTTTGCGTTCAATACCGGAATGCGGTTAGATGAAGTAATTAATCTGAAGTGGTCCAACATTGATTACGCAAATAGAACAATTACTGTTGGCGATGATGGATTTACAACTAAAGGAAGAAAGCAAAGATTTATTCCAATGACTAATGATGTATATGAGTTGTTGGCGAAACGTGAAAAGTCAAAGGTGAATGAATTAGCTAGTTTGCCGATCATTCATTCTATAAATAATAAATGTGAAGGAAAAAGAGATGCTTCGCTACCGCTCAGCATGACAAACGCATTTGTTTTTTGTAAAGAGAATGGATTTAAGTACAGCAAGGATTATGTTTCTAAGAAGTTCAAAGAGGCTTGTAGAAAAGCTAATATTGACAAAGCGATACACTTCCATTCTCTAAGACATTCATTTGCATCATACTTAGTACAGCAAGGCGTTTCACTTCCAACAATTAAAGATTTGTTAGGCCATACTTCTATTACTACAACTGAGATATACAGTCATCTTGATGTTTCTTCTTTACAAGAAGCAATAAAGAAATTTGATGTAAATGCCAGACAAATAAAAAATCAACCGGAAGAAAGCAGCGCAATTAAAGAAAATGAAGAAAGTGAATTAAAAATTTATAAAATAAACAGCAGAGGTTAACATGAGAAAGTTTTTAGAAATAGCAATGATTTTCAAAACCATGTTTGGTTTTAATGTTTTACCAATGAACGGCAAGCAACCGATTATTGACTGGGAAAACTGGCAACTGATTGAACAGACTAATACCGATGTACAGGAAATGAATTGGGTTAACAATGTCAGCGGAGTAAGTGGTGTTTGCGGAATAAATGATTACCGGAATATTGATTTTGACAAGGTTAATGACCCAATGGTTGTTGAGCAGTTTTTGAAAAGGCTGGGATTAACAGAAAAATATGCTTGGACTGTAAAGAGCGGCAGCGGTAATGGTTTTCATGTTTGGATTAAGGTTAGTGAAAGCGAAGAACTTTACAAAAGGCTTAATGGAAAGAAAAGTGTTTACCGGCTCCACTTAAAAGAAAGCGGTTTATGCGATCACATTGAATTGAGGTGGAACAATTCGATTACTGTACTTCCATACTCTAAACATCCTAGCGGATCAACGTATGCTTTTTACTATGACGAGCCTAAAGAACCACCATTAGAAGTGAGTTCAGATATACTCATAGAATGTTTGGAAGATCTGTGTGAGTTGGAAAAGGAAAGAGAAATTCTTGCCGTTGGAAAAAGAACATTTGAGCCAACAAGTTTTGATATGGAAAAGTTAGAAAGCGCTATAGAGTTTCTTGGAAATAGCTTACCAAATAGCACTTATGATGAGTGGTACCGAATAGGTTTTGCACTTGCAACAATTGGCGAGGAAGGAAGAAAGTATTTCTTGAAGATGAGTTTAAGCAATCCGCATTACCATGATACAGAGTTTGCTATAAACAAGAAGTTTGATGAGTTGCAGAAAGATTATGATGGGAAGATAACTCTTGGTACGCTTTATCATATAGCAGAAAAATATGGATGGGTAAAACCTTTTGTAAAGTTCTGGTATGTGGATAATGAAAAAGTGAGAATTTCTAAACCAAACTTTAAGAGATTTTTAGAAGAGAACGGATTCTGCAAGCTGAAACTTGAGAAGGGTTACATAATGCTACGGGTCCAAAAGAACATTGTGCATGAAGTGGAAATCTTCAACATCAAGGATTTTGTGATTAATCATTTGAAAGGGTTAGATGGTGGACATTATACCGATGTTAAAAAAAGCAGAGTTATTGATGAGGTTATGAAAGGCGCGTCGCAACATTTTGTACTTCCTTTTCTTGAATTTCTTGAGACTAAGGAATTGAATTTCTTACGTGATACAAAAGAGAAAGGATATTTATTCTTTAGCAATTGTTTTGTGGAGATTACAAAGAGTAAGATTACGAGTAAGAGGTATGAGGAATTAGAAGGTTTTATTTGGGATAAGCAAGTTATTAGAAAATGTTTTGTTGTTAGCAAAAAAGAATCTGAGTTTGGAAAGTTTATAAGCAACATTTGTAAAAGTGAAGCTGCACGAATTGATTCAATGAGAAGTGCATTGGGTTATCTGCTGCATAATTATAAGGATTCAACTAATGCCAAGGCTGTGATATTTCTTGATGAAAGAATTATGGACGGTGCTTATGGTAGAAGCGGAAAAGGTGTTGTATCTAAAGCGATAGGTAAGCTTCGGAAATCAATTAGACTAGATGGCAGAAATTTTACTTTTGCCAAGAACTTTGTTTTTCAGTCGGTAACGCTTGATACTGCAATAATTGAGTTCAATGATGTTACAAAGAAATTCAATTTTGATAAACTCTTTTCAATAATAACAGATGATATTACAGTTGAGAAGAAGAATCAAAATGAAATCATAATCCCATTCCATGAATCTCCAAAAGTTTTGATCTCTACCAACTATACAATTGATGGCTCGGATGATTCCACGCTTGACAGGCAGTTTGTAATAGAGTTCTCTGACCACTACAACATTAAGCACACACCGATTACTGAATTTGGGCACCGATTCTTTGATGAATGGAGTAACGAAGATTGGATTAGTTTCTTCAACTATATGGTTGGTTGTTTTCAGATTTATTTGCAAAAAGGATTAATCCAATACAACCACATCAATCTTGAAAGGAAGAAGTTAATCAACTCAACAAGTGAAGAGTTTGCCGATTACTTTGAAACGATTGAGCTTGGTAAAGAACACTTAAAGAAAGATTTGTTTGAGAACTTCCGGAAAGAATATGATGAGTATGCTGATATGCAAGCCGTGCGGTTTACAAAATGGATTAAGGATGCGGCTAAGATAAAGGGAATTAAAATCAACGAACGAAAATCAGGTAGCGAACGGTACATTCTCTTTGGTGAGATTGTAAAAATGGACGCGATGGACGACAGTTTATTTGAAAGAGAGAAGGACGGTAATTAATTACCGTCCAAGTCGTCCAAAAATATTTATAAACTAAGAATTGTGAGGAAAAAGCGAATACAACACCGTTGAAAGCAACTCTCTCTTCTTTTCTCTTGAAAGAAAAGAAGCAAAAGTTCAAGGCTGCAAATCCTTGGCTAAGAATTTCATTAGAAATACTATGGAAATTGAACTCGTCCCGCATCATTTTGCAATTGCGGGACTTCAAGCAGCAATTTCCATTTAACGCATTTCTAATTCATTCTCTATACGCCAAGGATTTAATGCCGATGACAGCAATGAGTTTAATAATAAAGCACAACATAATTTTATAAAAACTTGAAGAGGTATAAAATGAAACAAACACCATTAAGAGCGATTAAAAAGCATTGTCTGGAATGTTCATGCTTTGAAAAGAAACAAGTGAGGGAATGTGTAATTAAGGATTGTGTGCTCTTTCCTTACCGACATGGTAACAACCCGCAGCGGAAAGGTATAAGCGGAAAGAAAAACCTCAACTCAACGAATAGTTTTGAAAATGGTAATGTTACTGCTCTAACTGCTTGAGTTTGGTTGAGAAATGGCTGGTGAGATGGGGAAAATCCTAGCAGATTCTAAAATAAAGGAACCTCTTACAAAACGAGCGGTATTATTTTTTATGGATACGGAATTCTCAAGTAACTGTATTGTTGACAAAAAACAAGAAAATAAATAGTTTGGATTGTAAAATAAATGCGTTTGGGGGTTATTGTTTTTTCCTCCTAAAAATCAGTTGATTAAGAATTTACAAGGTTGCCATAGCATGCTTCTGCGAATAGGTCAATATTCTTGGGTGTTGTTTTTTCTTCTTACATTAAAAATAAGCGCACAATGGGTTGAATTAGAAAAAATATACTTGGGAAGTGTGAACGGTATTGGTTTCAAAGATAACTTATTATTCTTGAATACTTCGCAGGGAATATTTAAGGACGATGGCACAAGATTAAAATGGAAAAACATTACAACTAGTTTCCCCCCTAGTGAAATAAGCACTTTTTATAACACTAATGAAAAGATTTTTGTAGGTGTAAATGGAAAGATTTTCTTTTCAGAAAATGATGGCGAATTGTGGAAAAGTTTACCGCTGAACGTAACTGCTAAACTTATTAATAAGATTTCTGAAAATAAGAGTTACATTTTATGCTTAGCAGACAACGTATTCTATTATACCAAGAAGGATATTATTAATTGGCAATTATCAAGACCTAGTAAGGTATTGGACTTTGCTGTTACCGATACTTCTTATTTTGCTAGCTATAATAGTGAAACTCAGAGTACTAAAGATTTATCAACTACTTGGCAAAGGATGGCGCCGGGCGGGGGCAGATTACTGTTGGGAGATATAGGACAAATAATTAGTGTAGGCGAGTATTCCTCTGAAGATGGCTATCATTTTTCCTCACGCTATCTCGGATACAATCCCAAATTAACAGCAATTTCCAGCAGTAAAAGACTTTTTCATTTATATAAAGATGGTCCCCGAATAATGTTTTTTCAAACAGATCCACAATGGATAATACCACAACTACAGTTTTTAAGTGATAAAAATATCTATCAAAGCCTAAATGCAAATTCAGATTATTTATACGTTGGGACAAAATATGGCGTTTTTACAACAATAGACTCTGTTAAAAATTGGAATACTGTTACATGCAGATTTTCTGAACCATCAAAAATCACGTCTATCATTGTTAAAAACGAAGATTTGATTGTGGGAACGATGGAGTGCGGCGTTTTTTTTAGAAACGAAAAAGATAAAAACTGGATCACAAGAAATGACGGTTTACAAGGACAAACAATAACCTCATTAGTCAATCATAATAATACAATTTTTGCTGGAACAAATGGAAATGGAGTGTTTCGATTTGATGACACCGAGAAAAAGTGGGTTGCAATCAATGTTGGACTGGAAAATGCTAATAGTAAAATCATAAGACAATTTTTGAGCGATGGAGACACATTAACAGTACTAACTGAAGATGGGCTATTTAATACTTTGGATTTGGGAAACACTTGGATAAATAAAAACGACGGTTTAACAGGAAATAACTATAAGGCAATTTCAAAATGTAATTCAGCATATTTTGTATTGTTTGACAATTCAATTTATAAGCATGAGAAGAACAAATTGTGGGAAAAAGTAAGTATACCAAGCAGCGTAGATAATATTAAGACAATGCTTTCATATGATAAATATATTTTTATTAATTATTACAATAAAATTTATTGTACAAAAGATAATGGTATGACATGGGAGAATTTTACCGAAACATTATCCAACACAGTTATTTCAAAGCTAACTACTAATAATAATTTATTATTTGCGACAACAATAGATGGAATTTATTATACAAAAATAGGCACTAGTAATTGGAAAAGTTTTAACGAAGGATTAATCAATGAAAATATCGAATCCATATTTGTTACTAATGATTTAATATATGTTGCAACAGAAAGTGCGAGAATATTTAAGAATAATCTTTCTAACTTATCCAGCATAATAAAAGAAAGAGTAATACCAGCTAGTTTCCGCTTGGGACAAAACTATCCAAATCCATTTAATCCAGCTACGAATATTTCATACTCTATATCCAAAACTTCAATAGTTATACTAAAGGTTTACGATGTTCTTGGTAATGACATCTGTACTCTTTTAAATAAAATTCAAAATCCCGGCGAGTATATAGTAAAATATGAGCCGTGGAATATTACAAGCGGGATCTATTACTACGCTCTCATAGTAGATAATACGAAGCTTGTAAAGAAAATGATTCTAATAAAATAATCTTAATCTGGTGAAATAATTATGAGCAAACTAATTACAGTTATTACTTTATTTTTATTTTTTTTACCTAAAAGCAGTATTGGTCAAGTAATTAAAAGTGACTCTACAAAAAGTTTGATCGAAATAAATTCCGTTCCGGAAGGTTGTAATGTTAATATTAACAAAAAAAGTGTCGGTGTAACTCCACTCAAACTAGAAAACTTTGAGAAAGGTAATTATTCAATTGAAATAGTTTATAAGGACAAAGTGAACAAGTCCGTTCTCAATTACCTTGGTGGAGTTAATGAAATATTCTACATAATGGATGGTGATTATGGATTATTAAACATTAATTCTTCTCCAAATAATGCAAACATATATGTTGATGATTTGTTGAAAAATAAAACACCAATGCAAAACATTAAACTTGAGAATGGACTGCACAACATTAGGATTGAAAAAGAGAATTACCAACCATATACGAAGGTTGTAAGAATTGCTAATCAAAGATATGATATTAGTGCAAACTTAGAATATAAATTTAGCTTTCTATCATTAGATCGGTTCAATGACATTGAATATTATAAAGTTGATGGTCTAGCCAAAAGCGATTCAGCTCTAAAACTTGAAGCCGGTATACATGAAATTGCTATTAAACATAAAGGATATCATAAAGAAATAACCTCTAGTTTTAAACTAGAATCTATGCGAAAGAATTTGTTAAAAACCAGAATCAATACTTTCACACCTATTTATTTTTTGGAATCAGCACTTGTTCCAGGACTTGGACAATTTGTAGACAAATCGGAAACAAAAGGAATAATTGTTTTTCTTGGCTTTCTATCTTCCACGTATTACTATTTAAAAACAACTAGTGATTATAATAATCTTAACAGTAAATTATTTGCTACTCGTTCACTATTTACATTAGCCAATACCGAAAAAGAAACTATAGCATTAAGAGCGAAACTTGAAACTCAGATAGAGGAAGTAAACAAAAAGGGGAAAACCAAAAACTTAGCTGCTACGGTGTTGCTCTCTATGTATGGAATAAACTTACTTGATGCTTTGTTGTTTCATTCTCTTGATGCAAATATGGAAATTTACAGCTCTCCCTTTGACGAAAGTGAAATAAATTTAAGTTATAAAATTAATTTTTAAGACGAGTACTTCTATGAAAAACATCAAATTCCTTATTCTTATTGGTTTAATAGGGCTCATAAGCTGTGTTGATGAAGTGACACTTACCGAAGAAAATGTACACGATCCAAAATCATCCATTTACACACCTAATGAGCCAAGTAGTCTTAAAGTCGATTCATATACTGATGAGCTGGTAAAGCTTAGTTGGAAAGATAACAGCGCCGGTGAAGATGGTTTTGTAATTCGTAGAAGTTTAAATGACGATTCGCATTATTTTGACGTAGGTCGCGTAAGCGAAAGTATTAACACCTTTAGCGACACATCAAAACTAGAAGCGAATAAAACCTATTACTATAAAGTCTTGGGATATAAAGGTGACAATTATTCATATAAAAGCAATGAAGTAACTGTAAACTTCAGTTTTGTAGCTCCAAGTAACTTATCTGTAACACATATAAATAATACTGCCCTTAAACTGAATTGGAGTCATAATAGAACTGATATCAAAGGGTTCAAAATTTATGGACGCTCTGTAACTAATAACGAAAACTTTGGGCTTATAGGTGATGCTTCAAATCTATCTAGAAGTTTCGATGTAGTCGGATTAGATTCAACAAATGTTTATGAATTTTATTGCCAAGCTTATACGAAAAATAACATTTCTGATGCATCCACTAAATTAAAAGTATTACTGGGCAAAGATTTGATAGAAAAGAAAACTCTTAATCGAGGAATGGAATATTTTAGTCAATCAAGCGCTGGGGACATTCTTTTTTCTGGAGGTTCGCATTTAACAAATGGGTTAGTGGAAATTTATACAAAGGATTTACTACTTAAATCGTCTTTTCAATATAAGGACCCAGTAACCGCTATAAGTAATAATAATGAATATCTAATACTTGGTTCATCATTGATAAATCCCATCACTAAACTAACACAAATTGCAATTGTTAATATAAGTTCAAAAGAAATAATTGATACTATCGACATACCGGCAAGTCAAGTTGCATTTTTCAATAATGATGCACAAGTTCTTATTAATGTTGCCGGAACTGCATCAAAATATTCAGGCATGATTCTTTATGATATTGTTAAACATAGAGCTGTATGGCAAAATCCTACAGTAAAAGCCTCAAAGTTTTATTTGGACAAAGCCAAAAACTTGTTATATGCTTTAACTCAACCCCAAATAACAGTGATTAATCCAAATTCAGGTGATATTATAAAGAATATTATAGGTATTACTAGTGGAACAATTACGGACTTTTCGATAAAACATGACGGGACAAAAATAGCATTACTAATAGATAAAGCAATTGAGATTTGGGATTTGAATAGTAATACCAATTTACGTACAATAAATATAAATATCGGTATGAGCACCACATACCTTGCATACTCACTTTCATTTATAAATGACGACAATCTAATCGCCGATTCAAGAAATATTTATAGAATTTCAGATCGCGAAGCTTTGTGTTCAAATCCAAGGTCTTATACAAAACTATATTATAATAATTTAACAGGTAGAATGATTTTGGGTTACAATCGTACTTCGCTAATTGAAGGTGATTTAGTTAATAGATGGAAACCGACAATAATTGTAGATTAATCTATAAGCTTTATTGACAACCATCATTAAATTGTATGGGTAACATGGTTTTGCATCATAAAAGATCAATTGCTCCCTTTAAACTATGCTTTTAAAGATGAGCATACATTTCTGTTGTTGTAAATTGTCCATGTCCAAGTAGTTCTTGAATTACTTTTAACGAAACTCCTTTTTGTACAAGCATTGAGGCATAAGAATGACGCAAAGTATGGAGATGGATTTTCTCATTTAATTCTGCACGATGGATTGGCGTAGGTAGATTAAAAAAAGTGCAACTCAATGAATGATTTTAGATACTTTATTCTGTAGATGAAGTTTTGTATTACCGCAAAGAGTTTGTAGTTAAAAGTGAGTGATTAGATGGGGAAAACCGGAATAGGATTGTAAATAGAACATACCCACAGCTACGTGTAGGTATGTTTTAATTTTTATAAAAGGTTTACTGCGTCCTTCAAAGTTTGCTGCTGAAGATGCGCATACTTTTCCGTTGTTGTAAATTGCTCGTGTCCAAGAAGCTCTTGGATTACTTTTAAGGAAACACCTTTTTGTACTAGCGCGGAAGCATAGGAATGACGCAAAGTGTGGAAATGAATTTTATCATTTAAATCTGCACGACGAATAGCTATCTTGAATTGTTTACTTACAAAATCCTCCTTTAGCTTAGCTCCACTTCTTATAGAGAAAACATAATTATTTCTTTTGATGCTAAGGATTTTGGGATAAATTGATTTCAGATCATTTAGTAATTCTTCATTAATTGGAATAGTTCTTTCTTCTTTACTTTTTGTAAAGAATCCATCAGAGCAAATTGTAGTGATTTGCGATTCATCTAAGTTTACCCAAGACCATTTCATATTTACAAGTTCGCCTAGACGAAAGCCGGTTAAGAATGCAGTTTTGAAAAGATGCATAAGCGTTTCATTTTCAGTATGCTCTAATATTTTAGCAAAATCTTTTTCATTAATATATAAAGGTTGTGGTTTTGTCATTTTAGGCAATTTTATTGCTTTGAAATGGTTCTTCTCTAAATACTCCCATACAACAGCTTTGCTAAATGCTGCCTTAAGGGTGCGGTAATAAAGAGCGGCGCCATTTTCAGTTCGAGCAAATGTTACGGAAATAAACTGATCTATATTGCGAAGTTTCAAGTGATGTAAATAATTATCACCACAGTATGCAATTAACATTTCGAAAGATAACTTCACAGACCGGGCATAACTTTTTGATTTTGTTTTCTTGAGATACTCTAGATATTCATCGTTGAATTTTGAAAGTTTGATTGGTTCGATTTTGTGTTTGGTTTCTCCTTCAATTATATTCCCCTTGTACTTAAAAGAAGCCATAAAAAATATTGCTTCTTTTTCATCTGCGGTTAGTGTTGAAACTGTTGTTCTTTTTCCGTTATCAAAGTGGACAAGTTGAAAAAAGGGCGATTTTTTGTTCTTTACTAAATACACAGTCAACTCCTTTTTTACTGTGTATGGAGTATGTATGGAGTGGTTAAAAAAGCCTCGATTCGGAGCTAAAAAATTAACAAATCTGCTGACTCATAATCAGCGGGTCGGCGGTTCAAGTCCGTCAGGGCCCACTCAAAAACCCCGATAACAATCCGTTTTCGGGGTTTTTCGTTTTCTCAATCCCCTTAAAATAATAAAGTATATCAAATATAGATTTAAGCTTGAAAAAGTTTAAACTTATTTGCTATATTTACGATAATACGTCTGAGTATCCATTTAAGAGAAAATGCAACAATTATTAATAATAGGCGCGTTAGCAATTTTGGGTGTCACAATTCTAACATTTAATCAGTCTACATTAAATGTTAATGCGAATAGACATTTCAATATTGCGTTAACGGATGCCACAGCATCAGCACAATCTTTGGTCGAAGAGATTCAAACAAGGGCTTTCGATCAAAGTACAGTAAGTACTCATGTATCAGCCACTAGCAGTCTGACTACTACAAATTTGTTTGGTCCCGAAAATGGCGAAAGCAGCAAAAATCACTTCAATGATATTGATGACTTTAATAATTACACACAGGCAGATACTTTTCAACAGTTTGGGATTTTTACATCAATAGTAAAAGTTAATTATGTGCAAAAATATTCTCCTGAAACAATTTCTAACGCTCCAACTTTCATGAAGAGGATTTTGATTTCAGTACACAATCCATTTCTAGTGGACACTTTAAAACTTACAAGAATAATTAGTTACTAATATGAATAACATGCTTGATATAGTTGGGTCATTTATAATTGGTTCGCTAATTATACTGATGGTAGGGAATCTGAATTTACAGATATCTGCTACTCACAGAGATAATTTTTACGGGTCAATTTCTCAGGTCGAAGTTGTAAATGCTGCAACTGTTCTGGAATCTGATTTTGAGAAAATTGGGTACAAATCAACTTCGAGTAATAAAATTATCTTAGCCGATACCTCCGCCATTCAGTTTTATTCGGATTATGATGATGACCAGACTGTAGAACAAGTTAAATATAGAATTGGCAGCACTTCGGCATTATCAGGGACTCAAAACCCAAACGATAGACCAATATACCGGCAAATTGATGACGGGCAGTCAATGCTAATTGGGGCAGCAAAGTATCTTAAATTTGTTTACTACGATTCTCTTGGAAATCAAATCTCTTATCAAGCATTAACAGGGCAATCTTCTCGGAACATTGTTAAAATGATTCAAGTGAATTTAATTTATGAATCTCCGTTTCTAATTGATGGAAACTATCAAACCACACAGTGGAAAAAAACATTTAATCCAAAAAATCTCAACTAGCTAAGATTATGGGAAAGAGCGTTTTAATATATGTTATAGGAGCTTTTTTAATATTCACCGTAGCAATGCTTACTAGCGCGCGCATTGTTGATGCGGGAAGTCAAAACTCTATTAACTACTTAAGCAATGCTAAAGCAAGAAGTATTTGCAATAGTATGACTAGTATTCTCCTTTCCCGTTTGGCAGACAGTACGGATTTAAGAATAACTGAACCGGAAACAATGTCATTGTTAGATGGAACTGCGACATACACTATCACCGAAGTAGATGAATCCGGTGAAGAAGAAGATGATGATGAAGGAGAAGATCACGAAGGACATGAAGATGATGATGAAGGAGAAGACCACGAAGGGCATGAAGACGATGATGAAGGAGAAGGGCATGAAGATGATGATGATGAAGGGGAAGACCACGAAGGGCATGAAGATGATGATGATGAAGGGGAAGACCACGAAGGGCATGAAGATGATGATGATGAAGGGGAAGACCACGAAGGACATGAAGACGATGATGATGAAGGGGAAGACCACGAAGGACATGAAGACGATGATGATGATGAAGGAGAAGATCATGAAGGACATGAAGATGATGACGAACACGAAGGAGTTTTAGGTGGGTTGATTAAGATTTATGTATCAGCCATTTATAACAATGTTACGAGGATTCAAGTAACTTATGTTTCATTAAGTACAAATGGTACAATTCCTAGTTCAGTTCAGTCACTGATCACTGCACGTAATGCAGTTTCTACCAGTGGTAATCTTGTTGTAGATGGTAGAAATCATTCTTCAAGCGGTTCGTTAAGCGAGGATGATGGTGCTGTCGCAATCTGGACAACATCAAGCTATTCTCAGACTGGAAACTCAAAGGTTGGCGGAACTTACGAAACTATTAGCTATGAACCCTCTAAGCCAGGTAATTCAAACGTTATCAAAACATTCTCCACATTTTCCGGCGGATATCCAGATTCACCAGATGAGGTTTTCGGCGGCTCTTCTTCTGGTTTTACAGAAGGCAAGCTTAAAAGTATAGCTCAGAGTGGCGATGGAGGCAGTCAATATGTTACTAACCCAAGCAGCCTACATTTTCCGTTGAAAGGGATTACATACGTTGAACTTCCTAGTGGCGGTAAATGGCAGTCAACAAATATTGAAGGCTCGGGGATTCTAATAGTCCATAACGCATCGGGCAACTCTTTAATCAAAAATTTGAATACAGGAACATTCAAAGGTTTTGTTGTAGCTGATGATATTGTTCATGTTCACTCTTCAATAATTGGGGCTGTATTTTTGCTGTCATCGTTCCCATCGGATGGAAATTTTATTGGGAATGGAAACGGCTCAATTGTGTTTTCTAAGGACGCTATTACAAAAGCGACCGCAATTGTTAGTAACGGAGCAGATAATTACGGCTTCGGGAAAACAAGGCTTCTTGTTTTAAACTCTTATGAGAGATAGTTCTTCTGTTGATTAAACTAGTAGTGTATTCATTGTCCCTTGATGCGGGACGGGGTTAACTTTAGTTTTCATAAAAATGTCATCATTTTCTGTTTTGGCTCCTCCTTTTTTATTTTCGATATAATCAATAATATTATCTGGTATTCTATTGATAAAAAAATGTATTGCTATTTAGAAATCTTAGTAGGAACTTTTAATAGACAATTACAGTTTATAGCGCAACAACTTGTTCAATATAGATATGCTTTTCGAATAATTTTTTTTTAAAATAACTAATCTCAATCATTTTTATGGGGTGAATATGAAACTCCTTTCCGCACTAACATTAATTTTATTCTTTGGCTTGTCTCAAATCAATTTTGCTCAGGCAGAAACTTACAAAGCCATTGGTGCCGTATCAGATTTAATGACAAGCAAACCTTTAACCGGCGCATCAGTGCTAATCATATCAAAATCTTCCGGCAAGGAACTGAAGGGAATTGCCACGGATGAAAAAGGATTTTTTACAATTGAAAGCATTCCCGAAAGCAAAGTCCGGGTAAAAATTTCCATGGTTGGTTATCAAACACAAGTAATTGATTCGGTAGCTCTCGATCAAACATCGAGATTAGGATTAATACGCTTGCTTGCAACGACAATTGAAGTACCGGAAGTTGTTATTAAATCAATAAAGCCATTAATAGAATTTCATGCTGATAGGCAAGTAATTAACATGGACCGCCTGCCCGGCAACTCTGGTACTGTAACTGAAGCTCTAAAGAATTCCGGCTTAGTTGAAGTTGAACCTTCAACAAATAAAATTACTGTTAGAGGACAAGGCTTAAAAATACAAATGGACGGACATGAGTATAATATGCCTGCGGAAATGTTGGCGCAAATGCCTGCTACTATGATAGATCAGGTAGAAGTAATTTTAGCACCCGGCGCAAAAGAAAGTGCCGAAGGTGGAACTTACATCCTTAATCTTATTAGCAAGAAAGAGGCTTATAGTAATTACAGTGGTATGTTTTCTCTTAATGCGTCTTCCAACGCAAATAGTTTTGGATGAATGTATTTGAATTATAAGGGAGGGAAGTTAAACGTATTTAGCCAGGCTTATGGTAATCATTCCATAGGAAAAAATATTAACGAATCTGAAAGATTTGTTTACACTAGTCCTAATATGTACTATCAAAAATCTGCCGGCGATTCAAAATACACTTCAAATTTCGGCTACTTTAAAGTTGGTTTCGATTATGATTTTGATGAAAGTAATACCGCCACGTTTTATGTTAATTACAATGGATACAACTACAACGGAGACGGAAGCAATAATTCCTTCGTAAATAATAATAACAATGTCTTGCAGTACACATATGACGGTTACAATAAAAACGGTGGAGCTAATAACAATTTATCGTTTTATGGATTCTACAAAAAGAAATTCCAAACCAAAAGACATGAATTGCTTTTTGACGCTATGTACACTTCATTCGGAAATCCTACTGATGGCAAAATGAAGATGGATTATAGTAACAGAGTTGGCAGACCCGAAATGCAGAATAATAACACAGATGTAACCGCGAAGACTTTCATTTTTAAGACTGATTACGTTTTGCCTATTAATACTAACCGATTTGAGGCGGGTTATAACTTTACTTACCGTACCAGAAATAATGGCTATAATGTTGAAAATTTTTCCTATATAACCGGTACATGGGTGGATAGTTTAAAACTGAGCAATCTTTTTAAGTACTACGAAAGCATAAACGCTCTATATGCTACTTATGCGCACAAGCTAGGTAACTTTGATGTAAAATTTGGATTGAGAGCAGAAAACTTAGCAAGCGAAGGTAATCAGATAACTCAAAACACTAGTTTTTCAGAAAATTTTTTAAGTTTTTTCCCAAATCTAAATCTTGCGTACAAATTAAGTGAAATGTACCAATTGAGTCTAAATGCTTTTAGAAGAATAACGTATCCGCAGATATATTACATCAATCCATTTCGTCGTTATCTTGGTCTCAATAATTATTCTGCCGGTAATCCCAAAATAAAACCAACGTATGTTAATTCTGTTGCGCTCAACTTTTCTCAATTCATAAGCGTTTTCTATAATTACACAACCGGAACTGTTACTTCTGCAATGACTACAGAAAACGATTCGACGCTGATTTCAACTTTTTTGAATCTCAATAACGACAAATCCTACGGCGTAAATCTTACATTGCCTTATTACAATTCTCCGATGATGCCATTTAAGCTTCCGGATTTTATCAGCTCTTGCTATATCTCCTTCAATTATCGCTACTCAAAACAATCCGGACAATTTCTGAAGGAAGATCTTTCTTTAATAAATAAAAGCTACACACTTAACGCATACCTCGGTTTCAAATTATGGTGGGATATAGATGCAAATGTTTCGGTTTACTATGTACCAAGAACTGAGAACCGCAGAATGGTGAGAGGGGAAATGAAATACACTTCACTTTATTTCAGCAAAACTATGCTAGACCGTAAACTGCGCATTAATATTTACATCAATGATATTTTCAATTCGTCAAAAAATTACAATGAATCTATTGGCGGCAGTTATTACACAAAAAGTAATTACGAGATGCTAAATAGCCGGAGTATTTCAATCGGACTTTCATACATGTTTAATGATTATAAGGATAGAAGAGATCGAAATCTTGATGATGGGCGAGACGGAGGTGGCGGAAACAACGGTGGCGGTGGTTTTTAACAAATTTAGTTAGGCGAGCTAGATAACTTTAAAATAAAAAACCCAAGTGTGGGGGGAGCACTTGGGTCCGAAGTGTTAATAACATTGCTGCTATTAAACTCTACCCAAAAGTAATTCTTACAATAAAATAATGCAACAAAAAAATACTCCCAAACTAACTTTTTTTTAATTCGGGAAGGCTGCTTTAGCTTTACCCGCAGAAAATCTAATAATCTTATTAAATTTTAAAATAAAATATTACAGAGCGTTATAAACGATGATTGTTGAGCACATCAAATTTGATCTCTATCAGAAGAAGATATTTGAAAAGATGGTTATAGTTCCTCCATTAAAGATGCATGAAATGCTGGAAAATGAAGCTTGTTTCATGTATTTGGTTAGCGGCGAACAAGAAATCAATTCTACGACTGAGCATTGGAGGCTAAATGCTAAAGAAGCTGTGCTAATGAAATGCGGGGCGCATTTTGCAGAATGGCTAAAAACAAGTAAGACCGATCAGTGTGAGGCAATTGCTATTCATCTTTATCCCGACGTCCTTAAAAAAATCTATGAAAAAGAGCTGCCGGCATTTATTGTGGGCACAGCTTCTAGTAAAACGGAAATTACTAGCAAAATTATAAACGATGAATTGATTTATAATTACATAGCCAGTATGCAATTTTATTTTAACAATCCTACTTTGGTAAGTGACGAATTACTTGTCCTTAAATTGAAAGAGCTAATACTTCTTTTAACCAAAACGGAAAATGCTTCATCAATACAGCATCTTTTTACACGTTTATTCACGCCGCGAGAATTTAGTTTTAAGGAAATAATTGAGGCACACACGCTTTCAAATCTTACTATTAACGACCTAGCCAAGTTGACTAACATGAGCGTCTCATCGTTCAAAAGGGTGTTTAAGAGTATATTTAACGATAGCCCTGCTCATTATTTCTTGAACAAAAAGGTAGAACACTCGGCAGAACTTCTTTCTATTTCGGATCAAAGAATAAGCGATATTGCTTTCGATTGTGGGTTTAATGACCAATCTCATTTTTCAAAATCCTTCCAAAAGAAATTTGGTATTTCTCCATCTCAGTATAGATTGAACCAAAAGAACAAAATTCTGGACTAAACAGAAAATCTTTCTCTTTCCTCTTCGTTTAATTTTGTATCCAATTCTTAATCAATAATTGGAGACTATAAATGAAAAAGTACAGAAGGATACAAACAGAAATTATAATTAATACTTCGCGTGAAAGAGTTTGGGAAGTTCTATATACCCGCTTTGGCGAAACCTACCTCTATAATCCAAACCTAGAAGGTTCTCACTTTGTGTCCGGCACAAAGGGGGAGGTTGGCTGCGAAAGACAGTGTAACTTCGATGCCAAAACGAAAATTGTTGAAAAAATAGTAAACGCTAAGGAGCTCACAAGCTTTTCAATTGATATCGTTGGTGGAAATATGCCGTTTGTTGATAAAGGACTAGTTGATGTTGAATTGTTCAACGTCGGCGTAAATCAAACCAAAATATTATTCACTATGAATTTTAACACCAAACCTGCTTTCATGGGTATAATGATGAAAAGTATGATGAGAGCAAAACTTGCCGATGTACTGATTGGATTGAAGTATTATCTTGAAACCGGAAAAGCTGTTTCTAAGAATACTTATAAACCTATTTACAGGGCATATAAACTTTTGGGAGCGAAACAGTCATTTTCACATGTTCTAAATTAATTAGCTTTTACATTAATCATTTTAGATGAGAGACTTCAAATCGAGGTCTCTCATTTTTTTTTACAAAATAATGACCTGTGTAAAAAAAGCTTCTCAGATTTTTCAACGCATTATAAAATCCTTTTCAGTATTCCCTTCGAATGAGTCACCCGGTCAATCTCATATAATGCTTTAGAATGCGTAAAGTTAGCGTATCAATTTTCTTTCTTGCATTTTAGGATTTCGTGTATTAAATTATATGTAACCAAATGGTTACATAAGTGAACAACTTAAGAAGAGATGTTTTTCAAGCAATAGCGGATCCCAATAGGAGGGAAATTCTAGGATTACTGGCAAGCCAGACCCTAACACTCAACGGTGTTGCAGAAAAATTCAAAATCAGCCGTCCGGCTGTTTCCAAGCATATCAAAATACTTAGTGAATGTGGACTCGTGAATATTAAGCAAGAAGGACGCGAACGGTATTGTGAAGTCCGTTTGGAGAAACTAAACGAGGTTTCTTCTTGGGTTGAACAGTACAGAAAATTCTGGGAAGAAAAACTGGATGCTTTAGATAATTACTTAACTATTTTACAATCAAAGGAGAAACTGGATGGACAAAATAAATAGCAGTGAAGGAGAATTGACCGGAAGAGAATTCATGATTTCGCGGCTGTTTAACGCGTCGCAAAAACTTGTAGTTAAACTTTCACAACATTCGACCAACTTGGCAAATATTTATCTAAAGGAAAGGAATAAAAAAAATGCCAGATAAAAAAAACGAAATCGTTATCACACGCATCTTTGATGCACCGCGTGAATTAGTTTGGAAAGCCTGGACGGAACCTGAACACTGTAAGAAATGGTGGGGACCAAATAATTTCACAACACCTTACTGCGAAATTGATCTTCGTGTTGATGGAAAATATCTTAATTGTATGCGTTCGCGGGAAGGACAAGATTTTTGGAGTACCGGGGTCTATCGCGAGATTATTCCACTTGAGAAAATTGTATGTACAGATAGTTTTTCCGATGAAAAAGGAAATGTAGTACATGCTTCTCACTATGGAATGCCCGGCGATGATTGGCCTTTGGAAATGCTTGTTACTATAACCTTTGAAGAGGTTGATGGAAAAACAAAAATGATTCTTCGTCATGAAGGTTTACCATCTGGTGATATTAGCGAGCAAACAAATGTTAGCTGGAACGAATCATTCAACAAACTTGCCAACATTCTGAAATAAATAGGAGGGAAATTAAATGAAAACAAATAACATAATGAGTAAATGGTTGGCGACCATGCCATACATGCATAGCCTACTTCGCATAACTTCTGCTTTCTTATTCATTCAGTCCGGTACTATGAAATTGTTTTCCTTCCCAATGGGAATGCCTGAAGGTGTAACCGCAGATCCTTTTTCCCAAATTTGGATTGGAGGAGTATTGGAGACTTTTGGCGGGGCTTTAATTCTTCTCGGTTTCTATACTCGTCCTATTGCATTTCTGTTGTCGGGTGAGATGGCGGTTGCTTATTTCCAGTTTCATGCTCAACAAAATTTCTGGCCAATAATAAATGGTGGTATTCCGGCAATACTTTATTGCTTCATATGGCTTTACTTTTCTGCTGCAGGCGCCGGGGCATGGAGTATTGATTCATTTTTACAAAAGAGAAAAACAACGAGCTAAATAATTTCGACCAGTGTGCTTATAAATATTCCATGAGAAAAGGGAAAAATTATGAATGAAAAAAAGGGGAATGCAACAAATACTGAAGACAGGGAAATAAAAATTTTCAGAGTACTAAATGCACCGATAGAATTGGTTTGGAAAGTTTGGACGGATTCAAATCATATTGCTAATTGGTGGGGACCAAGAGGATTTACAAACACCATAACTAAAATGGAAGTAGAACCGGGTGGTGAATGGGATTTAATAATGCATGGTCCGGATGGCACAGACTATAAGAATAAAAGTATTTTCACTGAAGTAATTAAACATAAAAAGCTTGTTTATGAACATCAATCTTCCCCAAAGTTCATTGCTTCAATTGAATTTGAAAGCGCCGGTAGCAAAACAAATTTAAGCTGGCACATGCTTTTTGAAAGCAAAGAACAATTTCTTCAGGTCGTGAAAACTTTTAAGGCAGATGAAGGACTGAAACAAAATGTTGATAAACTTGAAGAGTATCTCTCAAAGATGTGAATTCCTGGACAAAGTTATTTCAAATTTACTTAAACAATTTTAAGGATTGAAAATGAAAGACGAACCATTTCTCATCGAAAGAACTTTTTCTGCTCCTATTGAAAAAGTTTGGAAAGCAATTACCGATAAGAACGAAATGAAACTTTGGTATTTTGATTTAGCTGAGTTTAAAGCAGAAGTAGGTTTTAAATTTCAGTTCATAGGAGGTCCCCCGGAGAGGCAATATCTGCATCTTTGCGAGGTTACTGAAGTGGTTAGTGGCAAAAAGCTAACTTACAGTTGGAGGTACGACGGCTATGAAGGAAACTCATTTGTTTCCTTTGAATTATTTGGTGAAGGGGATAACACCAGACTAAAACTTACACATGCGGGTTTGGAAACATTCCCTAAAGAGAATCCGGACCTGGCAAAACACAATTTTGCTGAAGGTTGGACATCAATCATAGGAGAGTCGCTGAAAAAATATTTGGAAATGTAATCTTATAAACACATCTAAATTTCAACCGATGCAATGTTGGCGGAAAATTGCCGAGCAAAATCCGCCAACAATCTTTTAGACAATTACTATTTTTTTGCATATCATAGACCAAGATAATTGGTCTTTTTCGTAATTCATTCTATAAGAGTTTAATATCAAAAAAACTTGTTTTTGAATCTTAAACACTAATTTAAGCAGGGGCGGTTGTGAAAAATTTCTTTTTATTGTTTAGTAAATTCTTCTTCTTTTTGATTTATCCCAATATTCTGAGCTTTCGGTTTATCGTGTCAGCATTGTACAAAACAAATTTTTTCCCCAAAAAATCAGAAGCCGTAGCCAGCCGGTTTGTTTAGAAGAGAGCATTTAATTTCTTGTTTTTTATGAGAACCGTAACTATAAATGAGATAAAGTAAGCAAAGCAATTTTTCATTTAACAATATCGCTGGAGGGATGTAATTATGGTAGATTCAATTGTAGATATTCTTCTGATAGAAGATAACCCAAACGATGTTGAGCTTACAATGCGCGCTCTAAAAAAGAATAACATTGTAAACAACGTTCATGTAATTATGGATGGTGCTGAGGCATTGGAATATTTCTTTGCCGACGGGAAATACAGCGGCAGAGATATAAATTTAAGACCCAAGCTTGTTATACTGGATTTAAAACTTCCTAAAGTTGACGGGCTGGAAATTCTTCGTAAAATTAAAAGTGACGAAACAACGAAGACTATCCCTGTTGTTGTGCTAACTACATCAAAAGAAGAGAGCGATATAGTTTCGAGCTATAAGCTTGGAGCTAATAGCTTTATTGTAAAACCGGTGGATTTTGAAAAATTTATTACCACTGTTAGGGAGTTGGGTATGTATTGGCTTCTGATTAATGAACCGCCCAAATAATAGAAAAATTTTACAAAAAAATAGAAGTGAAAAATGTAAATTGCTTTGAGACCAATTTATTCTATTACAGAGATTTTAGTAACTAATAAATCTCATTTATTCCAAATTTATGAGGGTAACTGAAATGAATTGCAAAGGGACAAAATGGAATCTCTAAAAATCTTGTTTGTAGAAGACCTCACCTCAGATGTGGAATTAAATCTTCGAGAGATCAAAAAAAACGAGATTGAGTTTGTTTCTCTTGTAGTTGAGACTAAAGAAGATTATATAAAAGCACTTACAGAATTTAAGCCAGATATAATCCTTTCGGATTATTCATTGCCTAAGTTTAACGGTATGCAAGCTTTGTTAATTAAAAAGGAGCTAACTCCATTAATTCCGTTTATTCTAGTAACTGGATCGTTAAATGAAGAGACTGCTGTTGAGATTATGAAGGCAGATGCAGATGATTATCTGTTAAAAGAGAACATTACACGACTTGTCCCCGCTATGAAGTCGGCTATCGAGAAAAAATCGAATCTCCGCGAGAAAGAGTCAGTGCTGCAGAGTCTAAAGGAAAGTGAAGAGCGCTACCGCCTCATTCTGGAAAATAGTATGGACGCAATATTATTAACCTCGCAGGATGGCTCAATACTTTCGGCAAATAATTCTGCATGCGAAATGTTCGGGATGACAGAAGATGAGTTAAAATTAGCGGGCAGAAATGGAATTGTTGACCTAAACGATACCAGATTGGAAAAACTGCTTGCTGAAAGAAAAGAAAAAGGAAAAGCAAAGGGTGAGTTAAATTTTATTAGAAAAGACAAATCAAAACTTTCTGCCGAAGTATCGGTTTCCGTTTTTATTGACAGCAAAGGCGAGCAAAAAACCAGTATGGTTATTAGTGATATTACTGAACGTAAACTTTCTGAGGCAACTATAATCCGTGAACGGGCTTTGTTTCGCACACTCATTGATAATATTCCTGATGCTATATACATAAAAGATAAGGATGGTCGTAAAACTTTAGCCAACCCGCAGGACCTAAAAAATATGGGTTGTTCATTTGAAGAAGAGGTACTAGGTAAAACTGATGCAGAATTTTTCTCCAAAGAAGACGCCATAAAATTTATGTCTGATGATAATAATGTTTTTAGCGGAAAATCAGTATTGGATCGGGAAGAATCATTTGTTGATAGGGATGGAAACAAAAAATGGATTCTCACTTCCAAACTTCCCTTATACAATGAAAATGGAGAGGTTGTTGGCTTGCTTGGAATTGGACACGACATAACAAAACGGAAACTATCGGAAGAATTGTTACGAGAAAGTGAAGAAAGGCTTAGAAGCATTTATGAAAACGCGACTATAGGAATTTACCGTACTACACCTGAAGGCAAAATTGAAATGGCTAACCCGGCTCTTGTTAAAATGCTCGGTTTTGAATCGTTTGAAGAGTTAGCCCAGCGTAACCTTAGTACAACCGGATTTGAATTACATCATCCTCGTTCTGATTTCCAATCCCTAATTAAAAAAAATGGAATCGTTGAGGGGCTTGAATCTGCCTGGTATAGAAAAGACGGAACTATAGTTTATGTTAGCGAAAGTGCGAGGGCTATTTATGACAGTGCAAACGAAGCAATTCACTACGACGGAATTGTGGAAGATATTACCGAACGCAAAATTGCTGAGGATAAAATAAAAGTTCTTACGCTTTCAGTTGAACAAAATCCCGTAGCTATTGTTATTACAGATCCGGAGGGGAAAATTGAATATGTTAATCCAAAATTTTGCAGCGCAACCGGATACACTGCTGAAGAAGCAATGGGCAAAAACCCGCGTATATTAAAATCCGGCGAAAAATCTAAGAATGAATACGAAAACCTTTGGAATACAATACTTTCCGGCAAGGTTTGGATCGGCGAATTTCATAACAGAAGGAAAAATGGAGAACTCTATTGGGAAAAGGCGAGCATCTCTCCTATCGTTAACGAAAACGGAGACATTGCACATTTTGTAGCTGTTAAGGAAGACATAACGGAAAAGAAAAAAATTCTTGAAGAATTAATTACCGCTAAAGAAAAAGCTGAAAAGTCCGAAAAGCTAAAATCTGAGTTTCTCGCTCAAATGTCTCACGAGATACGTTCTCCGTTAAACATTGTTATGAGCATGGCAAATCTGATCAAGGAAGAATATCCGGGAAACATGACGAAAGATATCCAGCTATATTTCCAGGGCATAGAAGCATCGGGGAAAAGAATAATCAGAACAATAGACTTAATAATCAATGCTTCTGAAATGCAAGTAGGTACTTACCAACCAATTTTCAAACGTATTGATTTAATGAATAGCATCCTCGTGGAAATACAAAGAGAATACCAGCCGATTGCAGAGGAGAAGAGTCTGGATTTCGGAATAGACTGCAAGGTCTCACGCGCTTTTATTTTGGCTGATGAATATAGTGTACGTCAAATATTTACAAACTTGATTGATAACGCTATAAAATTTACTGATGCCGGACGTGTTCAAATTCTAATAAATCAAACCCATGAAGAGCAAATATGCGTCTGTGTTGAAGATACAGGTATTGGCATTTCGCCCGATTTTATGAAAAATCTTTTTATACCGTTTGGGCAGGAAGATCACGGATACACGCGTAAATTTGAAGGCAATGGATTGGGGCTGTCTGTTGTTAAGAGATTTTGCGATTTGAACAATGCGAAGATTTCCGTTGAATCTACAAAAGGTGAAGGCAGCAAATTTACTGTTTCTTTTCAGCTACAAGGAAGTTAAAAATAATTTGTAAATAATTGGGAACAACAGGCTTTGAGATCAAAAAATAGATGAACATTAATTATTGTTGCTACGAAAAATAAATGGCAGAGGATTATTATGGAAGCTAAACCAAAAATATTGGTTCTTGAGGATGACGATATTATCAAACAAGTATATCGTGCGTTATTTACCAAAACAAGTGAATTTGATCTTGTTTTTTGTAAAAACGATACAGAGATTCAAGAAGAATTAGCGAAGAATCATTTTGATTTGTTTTTGATTGATCTTGGCTTAGGGCAAGGTAAAGACGGAGTTGAGATTATTAGAGATTTAAGGCAAATAGAAGAATATAGAACAACGCCAATCATGGTAATTACTGCCTATACAACTATGAAAGATGAACGTGACTGTCTAATAGCCGGAGCTACAAAATTTATTCGTAAGCCATTTGACAATAATAAAATTAGAAATGAGATTAAAAATTTAACAGCTAACATAAGTTGAAAAATTTGCTTTTATAATCCGATAGTATGATAGTACTTCATCAACCATTAATAAAAAATAACAGAGGTTATAATGCCATATATCGAATGGAGAACAACTTATGAAGTTGGCTTTAAATTAATCGATGACCAACATGTAAAACTTATTACTATTATGAATGAACTTTACGATGCACAGCACCGCGGTACCGGACAAATGATTGTAACAAAATCCTTGCTTGAGTTGGTAGATTACACTGTTTACAATTTCTCTACAGAAGAGAAGTTGTTTACTCAATATGAATACCCTAAGAAAATCCAACACATGAAAGAACATCAAGAATTTGTAGACAAGATCAATGATCTTAAAGCGGAAGCAGGAAAAGGAAATTTGCTCCTCTCAATAAAAACTATGGAATATCTAAAAGATTGGACGATTAATCATATACTTGGAACTGACAAAGAGTTTGGAGAATTTGTAAGAGAAAGGGAACTGGGTTAATATTTTCTTTTTAAAATATTATACAATTAGCTTCACTTGGAAAACAAAAGAAATATGCCGGAGCCAAAAGAACAGACGCAACTTGCAGATGATCAGAATTTAAAATCACTTCGAATTTTATCGGCAATCGGGATAATAGTCGGAAGCTGGTCTTTAATCTTTGAGATTTACTTCTTTCATAGATTTTTATTAGAAATATATTTTGCGAGATTGACCTTTACCCTAATTGCATTAGGGGTTTTTATTCTATCGTATAGGCATATAAGTAAGAGAACTTCGAATGTATTGATACACATATTTATCATCTCTCTAATTAGTTCATTTGTAATTACAATCTATCAACTGCCTAAGACTATCTATATCAATTCTCAAATTCTATCTCTTTTAATTTTTACAATTGCAATTGTTTTTAGTTGGGAGATGAAGAACCAAATTATAGTTGCCATCTACTATAATTTGTTGTTTGCCGCTTCAATTGCGTTAAACGATCAAAATATTTATTTGTTGCCGAACCTCTTTTCTTTAATCATTTTCGTTAGCTTGATAAGCACTTTAAGCGTTGCAGTTAGCTTTGTGAATTATAATCTTAGAAAGAAGTATGCAATAAGAACTGAAGAGATTGACTTCTTGTTTAACAGCATACCGGTGGGGATATGCCGAACCGAAATGAATGGGAAAGTAATTACCAGCAACCGATATTTCTTGGATCTATTTGGAATTGATAACCACAGCAAAGAATACAATATCCTTTCCTTGATTGAAGACGATCAGTTCAAAGAGTATTTCGATAAAGTATGTAGAACAGAACACAATATTGAGAAGCACAATACTGTTGTAGAAATCAGAACCGGAGTTTCTCTATATCTTAAAATCAGCGCGAAAAAAATATTAAATGATACATTTAAGAGCTCCATCGAATTTATTTTTGATGATGAAACCCGCGAAGCGCTTTTGGCAAAAGAAAAAGACGATGCTGCCCAACAGTTTCTAAAAGAGACTAAAGAGAAAGAGCGGATTGCTCAGGAAGCCTTGCTTGAGAAAAAAAGAAAGTTGGAAATGCTTGCTAAAATTAATCACGAAGTTAGAACACCTTTAAACTCCATACTAATTTATTTTGAAATGATTGAGGATGGATTTCTTATTTCTTTAGATGAAATTAAAAAGTATTCCAGGTCAGTTAAGACAGCATCTCAGAGTCTGTTGCAGACTATAAACAATTTTGTTGATTATGTTAAAATTGAAACCGGAAAAATAGAAGTTGAAAACGAGCTGTTTAACATTGTTGAAGAGTTGGAAAGTATAAGGCTGTTGCTTCAGCCGCTGGCTATTACCAAGAACAATGAATTGCTTTTTGTGATAGATGAATGTTCAAAAAATCTTGTTTTTACAGATGCAGTAAAATACAGACAGGTAATAATCAATCTGGTCGCAAATTCTATTAAGTTTACAAACAATGGTGTAATTAAAATAACTATGAGTGTTATAAGTAAAGCGGATGATGATTATGAAATTATAACTGCCGTTTCTGATTCCGGTTCCGGGATACCTCCAGAGAAATTAGGAAGCATTTTTGATCCTTTTGTTTCTCTGAAAGAAGGGGATAAAACAAGTTATAGCAGCGGTTTGGGTTTAACTATCTGCCGCGAATTTGTAAGTATGTTAAACGGTGAAATAATTGTAGAGAGTGGAATAGGAAAGGGGACTAAGTTTACGTTAAAAATACCTTACACGTATAAGTATCCGTTACAAATCCAGTAACTAATGGTGAACGCTTATCAACCATAATGAATTTGAGCATGTTGGGGAATTTCTATTAAGGCAGAACTTCATGACATTATTCAATGCTTTTATAAAAAGTAATTGCTAAATTAAAATCAGTCTCACAGCGAATAAGGAAACGAAAAAGTACAATCTAAATAGCGGATAATTTTATAATGGGCTTCGAACTTTAGAAGGGGCGAAGATGGGTAATAAAAATAAGGTGGGGAGTAATAGAGCGGCTATTTTTATAAACATTTCTGCCTCAACTACTGTAGCTTTTGCAGTATTAGCTATTTCAGGCTGGATAACAAATAACTTAATATTTGCCAGTTTCAATAGTGATTTTATACCAATGGCTTTAAGTACAGCCTTTATGTTTCTGCTGCTTGGTATTTCACTAATGATTTATTACAACCGCACTGCTTTTAAAACCCTTATTAGAATTTTAACAATACTTAATGCCGCCGGTATAGTCCTTTCAGCATTATTTTTCTTTCTTGCAATAAAAGGCATACGGTTGGAAATAGAACATTTATGGCTTGCTACAACTCTTGATGAGAACCGTTTTGTACTTGGTCATATGTCGCCGGTAACTGCTTTTTGCCTTATGCTAATAGGTACGGCAGTTTTGTTTATTCAAATATCATCAGAGAGAAAAAAGTTGATGGCGTATGGATTTATTTTATCTGCCTTAACAGTGCTTTTTTCTTTCATACTAATTCTCTTGTACATCTTTGGTGTTCCGCTTTTCTACGGAGGAACTTTTATCCCTCCGGCGTTAACAACTTCATTCTCCTTTTTGTTTTTAGGATTATCATGCTCAGCGGTTTTCGGTTCAAGAATTTGGCCTACGCAATTGCAAAGTGAAATTTTTGATAAGCAAACATTCTTTACGATTGCTCTGCTATACTTAGTCTTATCAGTCGGACTAATGACTGCCGGATACTCATACTTCAAAAATTATGAAATCAATCACAGAAAAGAGGTTGAACGGATTCTTCTCTCTGTAACCGATTTAAAAGTAAGCGAGATTAAACATTGGAGAAGTGAACGGCTTGGAGATGCCGCTTTGTTTTTCGATAATCCAAATTTTTCTGCTCTGGTTCGGCAATTAATTCAAAATGGAAATGATGCCGACATCAAACGGGAAATTAGAATTTGGCTCAGCCGGTTGCTGTCCGGTTATTCGTACAACTTAGTTTGTCTGCATAACAGTTTGGGGAAGGAATTATTGAAGTTTCCGGATGTACCGTCAGATCATTCTTTAACTTTTCTTCAAAGTCTAAAAAAGGCCGGGGAATCCGGCGAAATTAATTTTTTGGATTTTCATAGAAATGAATTTGAAAATAGAACACTATTACGAATTACAGTCCCGATTTTTGACTTCGCAAACAAAAAACAAGTGATTGGCTACCTTACTATGAGGATAGATCCGGAACAATATCTTTATCCGCTAATAAAAAGATGGCCGGTTCCAACTAACAGCGCAGAAACTTTACTATTGCGCCGTGAAGGAGATAAAATTGTTTTTTTGAATGAGCTTAAGTTTAATAAAGACAGTGTGCTTTCTGTACATAGACCATTAACCGCTACTAAAATACCCGCCGTTAAAGCTGCTCTAGGTGAAAAAGGAATTGTCGAAGGTTCCGACTACCGTGGTGTTGAAGTAATAGCAAGTGTTGGTGCAATTCCCAATTCTCCTTGGTTTATAGTCTCGCGTATGGATCGTGATGAAGTTTATTTACCGGTTAAGCAAAGATTTTTGATTACACTAATTGCTGTGGTATCACTTATACTTAGCTCAGGTGCCGGGTTTGGTTATTTCTTTAGGAGGCAAAAAGTAAAATATTACAAAGAGCGTTCTGAGGGCGCTGACCAAATAAGAAAACTAAACCGGTTATATGCAGTACTCAGCAATATCAATCAAGCAATTGTCCGCATACTTGATAAAGAAATTCTTTTTAATGAGGTTACTAAAATAGCCGTTACAGATGGAAAATTTATAATGGCTTGGGTTGGACTCTTTAACGAAAATCGTACTAATATTATTCCGCAATCGTTCAATGGGGATGAGGAGAGCTATTTATCATTACAAGACTCGTTGTTAAGAAAAGATAACTCGGGTACATGCAGAATTATTATGGAAAGGGAAAATGTAATTTGTAATGACCTCAACAAGGAATGCCTTGAGCTATCATTACATGAAGACATAATAAAATTAAAATGTCGCTCATTTGTATTCTTGCCTCTAGTTGTACACAAACAAAAAATTGGTATTATCGCACTCTATTCGGATACTATTCATTTTTTCGACGAAAAGGAAATTAAACTGCTCTCCGAGCTGGCTCTTGATGTATCGTTTGCAATTGAGTTTATTGATAAAGAGAAAGAAAGAATAGACTCGTTGGAAAAACTTTCTGCAAGCGAAAAACGTTTTAGGGAAACTCTGGAAAATATGATGGAAGGCTGCCAAATAATTGGCTTTGATTGGCGTTATAAATATTTGAATGATGCGGCAGTTAAGTATAGTATGCAGAAACGGGAAGAGCTGTTGGGTGAACGTGTGATGGATAGGTACCCGGGCTTCGAGAAGACAGAAATGTTCAAGGTTATTGATGAATGTATGCGTTATAGAAATCAGATTTTTAGGGAGTTTGATTTTACGTACCCGAATGGAACTTTAGGCTGGTTTGAATTCAGCATTCAACCTGTCCCCGAAGGAATTTTTATACTATCGTTAGATATCACCGAAAGAAAGAAGGCTGAACAGGCATTAATTTTAAATGAGGCAAGACTTAAAAAAATTATTGATTTGATGCCGATTCCAATAGGGTATGTCTCTACAGATGGAGTGATTGCAACGAGGAATCAAAAATTTCTAAAGGTTTTAGGTTATACGGAAGAAGATATACCAACAATGAATGAATGGTGGGGTAAAGTATATCCTGACCCGGATTACAGACAAACAGCTATGGAAAGCTGGAAAAAGGCCGTTGAACATGCTACTGATGTGGGAATGAATATACTTCCGGAAGAATATAATTTGAAATGCAAAGACGGTCTAACGCGCACGTTTGAAATTTCCGGGATTATTTTAAGTGACGGATTTCTGGTGACTCTTGTAGATGTTACGGAAAGAAAACATAGAGAAGTAAATGAACGGCTTGCTAAAGAGGTATTGGAAAAATTGAATGTTACCAAAGATTCAACTACCATGATAAATTCTATTATTCAGTTAATAAAGGTTAGCTCCGGAATTGAAGCTGTTGGCATCAGATTAAAAGATGGCGACGACTATCCTTATTATATAACTACCGGTTTCAGTAAAGACTTTGTTGAGGCTGAAAGATATTTATGTTCTTACGATAATAACGGACAGGTAATACGCGATAAGAATGGAGAGCCAAAGTTGGATTGTATGTGCGGTAATATTTTAACTGGAAGGGTGGACCCGGCTAAATCGTTTTTTACTGAAGGCGGCAGCTTTATTTCTAATAATACTACAAAGTTGTTGGCAACTACCGACGATAAAGAACGCCTGACCAGAACGCGCAACAGATGCAATAGTTCCGGTTATGAATCTGTTGCTTTGGTCCCAATTAAATCCGGAGAAGAAGTACTTGGTCTATTACAGCTGAATGACCACAGAGTAAATATGTTTGACGGGGAATCAATTCATTTTTATGAAAGCCTGGGCTCAAGTATTGGAATTGCGTTGATAAGAAATAAGGCTCAGGAAGAACTTAACAGGATAAATGAAGAGCTGGAAAATAGAATTCAGGAAAGAACGCGATTGTTGGAAATTTCCAACAAGGAATTGGAATCGTTCGCTTATTCCGTATCTCACGATCTGCGCGCTCCTTTAAGAGCTATTAACGGCTTTTCAAAATTTTTGGAAGAAGATTACTCCGAAGTTCTTAGCGATGAAGGCAAACGGCATCTCAAAGTAATAAGGGACAATTCGCAAAAGATGGATCGGTTGATTACCGACCTTTTGTCATTATCTAAAGTCGCGAGAGTTAATGTAAACATGGCTTCAATAGATATTACGAGTATGGTTAAAAATATTTATGAAGAAGTGATTCCGGAAGAGCTGAAAGATGCTTTTACATTTAATGTAGATGAGCTGCCGAAATGCTTTGGTGATCCTACAATGATGAAGCAGTTATGGATAAATCTGATCTCGAATGCAATTAAGTACACGTTGCCAAGAGAAAAGAAAGAGATAGAAATAAGCGGGAAGATTGTTGATGACGAAATTGTTTACAGCATTCGGGATAGCGGAGTTGGCTTTGATCCAAACTACAAACACAAGTTGTTTGGAATTTTCCAAAGGCTGCATGGCGAAGAAGAATTTGAAGGTACCGGTGTTGGGCTGGCAATAGTTAAACGTATTGCCGAGAGACACCTTGGCAAGGTATGGGCAGATGCAGAATTGAATGTTGGAGCTACTTTTTTTGTTTCATTTCCTATAAAGGAAAGATAAAAATGAAAAACCAAGGGATGGTAGAAATATTGTTGGTAGAAGATAATCTTAGCGATGCTGAACTTGCTATTAGGAGTTTAAAGAAAAGTAAGCTCGCAAATAAAATTATACACGTTAAGGATGGCAAAGAAGCGCTGGATTTTATAGCAGCGAAAAATGACTATAGCAGCAGAAATGTTGAGAATGTACCAAACGTGGTTCTTCTTGATTTAAAGTTGCCCAAGGTTGATGGTTTGGAAGTTCTGAAAATTCTAAAAGCCGATGAGAGAACGAAAGCCATACCTGTTGTTGTTTTAACATCTTCAAAGGAAGAAAGAGATATTGTGGAAAGCTATCGGCTGGGAGTTAACAGCTACATAGTAAAACCGGTGGACTTTGATAAGTTCTCCGAAGCAGTAATAGAAATAGGTCACTACTGGGTTTTGCTTAATCAAAAACTGACAGTTTAGGCGCGTAATGAAATCTGAGAAACCACTAAAAATATTGTTCTTAGAGGATGTAGAAGCAGATAAAGAACTTGCCGTCCATGAATTGAAAAAAAGCGGATTTGATTTTTCTTCAATCAGAGTAGAAACAAAAGAAGCGCTGCAAGAGCAAGTAGTAAAGTTTGCCCCGGACATAATCATTTCCGATTATTCTTTGCCGAAGTACAATGGAATGCAAGCCTTAAAATTTATCCGGGAGAATCATTCCTCTATTCCATTCATACTTTTTACCGGCTCGATTAATGAAGAAACTGCTGTAGAATGTATGAAAGCCGGCGCCGATGATTATATTATTAAAGAACATCTTGCAAGACTGCCGTTTGCCGTTAGAGAAGTTCTGAAAAAATTTGAAATGCTAAATGAAAATCTGGAAGTTCAGAAAGCCTTGATTGAAAGCGAAGAAAGGTTTCGTTCTTATGTCGTTAACTCCCCAAGTACCATCTTCATTATTGATAAAGAAGGAATAATTAAATATTTCAACCGTACAGAGCATGGTTTTGAGCCCGAGTATTTCGTAGGGAAAAGCATGTACGACTTCACTCTGCCGGAGAAACGCGAAGAAATAAGAAATGTAATTGAGAAATCTTTTAAAGAACGCACACCACAGTATTTTGAGACATACGCCGTACTCAACGGAGAATTATTCTGGTACGAAAATAAAGTAGCTCCCATAATTAAAGCAGAACAGTCAAGCCATCTAATCGTAATTTCATCAGACAAAACTGAAAAAAAGAAAAACGAAGAACGGATTAGAAAGCTAAACCGCACAAATATTGTTCTAAGTAAAATAAATAGAGTCATCGTTCGGAATCATCATCCAATGGAACTTCTTGATGAGGCTTGTAAAATTGTAATTACAGAAGGGGGCTTCTTAATGGCTTGGATTGGAATGATTAATCCCCAAAGCCAAAAAATTGAAATTTCTGCTTCTGCAGATACGTTTGAAAATGAGAATAAAATTGATTTATACAACTTGGAACCGGAACGAAATCCCTCCGGGTTAGCGGTTAAAACAAGAAAAAAAGTAATAATCAACGATGTTGAAAATGATGAGCTGATGATTCAATGGAAAGATGTAGCTAACAAGTTTGGTATTAAGTCAGTCATCTCTATTCCCCTCTGGAGATTCGGAAGTGTAGTTGGCGTATTCAATATGTATTCATCACAAGCCGGTTTTTTTGATGATGATGAAATACGGCTGCTTAAAGAATTGGCTTCGGATGTTTCTTTTGCGCTCGAATTTATTAAAATAGATATCGAGCGGTTCAATGCCGAAAGAGCACTTATAGAATCTGAAAAAGATTATAGAAATTTGTTTGAGGAAGCTAACGATGCAATAATAATCTTTACACCGGTTGATGAAATTATCATTGAGGTGAATAACAAAGCTTGTGAGACGTATGGATTTCAAAGGGAGGAAATGATAGGCTTAAGATTCAAGAAAATCACAAAGGATACGGAGAAGGGGGAACAAAAAATAAAAGAGCTTTTTCTTCTAAAGAAAATTCAGAATTATGAAACCGTACAAATCCGGAAAGATGGCTCGCCAATTTATGTCTCTGTTAATGCATCGCTCATAAATTATCAAAATGAAGAAGCTATACAGTGTATTATAAGAGATATTACCCAAAATGTTACGGCGTTGGAAGCTCTTAGGGAAAGCGAAGACCGTTTCCGTGATTTGGTTGAAAACAGCAGCGACCTTATTTGTACTCATGATCAAGATGGAAACATGTTATCGGCAAATAAAGTTGCTTTGCAAATTACAGGCTATACAGAAGAAGAAGTTCTAAAGATGAATATGCTGGATATTCTTGTTCCCGAACACAAAAGAATATTTAAGGCATATTTAACAAAGATTTATGCTACCGGAAAAGCTAAAGGCTTAATGACAATTCAAACTAAAACCGGTGAAAGGAGAATATGGGAATACAATAATACACTTAGAACCAAGGGTGTAGCTAAACCAATAGTGCGCGGAATGGTAAAAGATATTACCGAGCAAAAACGTGCTGAAGAAATGAGGCATGAAAGTGAGCTGAGATTCCGGTTAGTCTGGGAAAAAGCTACAGATGGAATGCGGCTTACAAATGAAGAGGGAATTGTAGTATTGGCTAATGATGCATACTGCAAAATGATGGAGAAACCTCGTGAGGAAATTGTGGGAAAACCGTTAAGCATAGTCTATGAAGAATCTAAGCATGAGGAAATCTTACGGAAACATCAGGAGAGGTTTCGTTCCCGAAACATACCTACTCATTTAGAAAGAGAACTTATCCTTTGGAATGGGAAAAAAATATTCCTTGAGTTATCAAATTCATTTTTAGAAAACCCGCACCAGCCGACATTATCATTAAGTGTTTTCAAGGATATCACCGAACGCAAACGTACTGAAGAAGAAATTAAGATGCTTGCCTTTGCACTGAGAAGTATTAATGAATGTGTAAGTATCACTGATATACAAGATAAAATTATTTTCGTAAATGAATCTTTTAGGAAGACATACGGCTATACAGACGAAGAACTTATCGGCAAAAATATGCTCATCGTTCGCTCACCAAATAATCCTCTGGAAGTTGTGCGGGAAATTTTGCCTGCTACACTTAGAGGAGGATGGGATGGCGAAATTTTAAACCGCAAAAAAGATGGGAGTGAATTCCCTATTGCTCTTTCTACCACTATCATTCGCGGTAAGGCAGATGAACCTATTGCACTTATAGGAGTAGCAAGAGACATTACTGAGCGAAGAAGTATTGAGAAAGCTATTAGGGAATATGCAGAGCAATACAGAACGATTGTATCATCAACTATGTTTGGCTTCCTAATAGTAGATGAGATGGGGAAGATATTAGAGGTTAATGATACCTATTGCAATCTATCCGGATACGCACGGGAAGAATTGTTGAACATTTCGATTTCAGATTTGGAGGTGCTTGATGAACCGGAAGTTATTGCCAAACGCATACTGCATGTAATTGAAACCGGAACCGAACAGTTTGAAAGTAAACACAGAGCGAAGTATGGTAGAACCTTCGACGTTGAAGTCAGTTTAGGCTATTTAAGCTCGCAAAGACAATTTATTTCGTTCATACGTGATATTACAGATCGCAAACGTGCTGAAGAAGAAATAATTGCTCAAAAAAATAGATTTGAACAATTGTTTGAAAATTCTCCAATTGCTATTGCTTTGTTAGATAATCAAGATAAAATTATTGATATAAACGAATCATTCACCATTTTGTTTGGTTACTTTCTTGATGAAATAAAAGGGCATGAGCTAAATAACGTTATCGTTCCTTCTGAATTGCTGGCTGAAGCCAAAAGCTATTCGGAACAAACGCGGGAGGGATATCAGATAAGCAAAGAAAGTTACCGGAGAAAGAAAGACGGTTCAATTGTTTTTGTTAAAATAGTCGGCATTCCGGTTCTGGTAAATGATTTGGCGGTTGGTATATATGGCATGTATATAGATCTAACTCAGCGAAAAGAAGCTGAAGAAAAAATGAAATTAGCTAAAGAGAAAGCTGAAGAGATGAATAAAGTTAAATCTTCCTTCTTTGCTAATATGAGCCACGAACTGAGAACTCCTTTTGTCGGCATAATAGGATTTGCAGAAATTATTAAAGAAATTACTACGGATAGTGAGATTGCGAATATGGCTTCATGCATCATGGATTCTTCAAAGAGAATGACAAATACTCTAAATAATATACTCGATCTTTCAAAATTGGAATTGGGAAATCTGGAACTGTACTATGAACCGGTGGATGTAGAAGAGCTAATAGATGCAGTGTATAATTCATTTTTGGATGACGCAGCTAAAAAGGGAATTGCTGTTGAAAAAACTGTTACCGGTTTTACTACTCCGATTTATTCTGACCGCAGTTTGATGAGGAACATCCTTACTGAATTGGTTTCCAACGCGGTTAAATATACTCTTCATGGTAAAATTGGAATTCACGCAGCTAAAAATATCAGCGATGGACATGAGACGCTTGTAATCCGGGTTACAGATACGGGAATTGGGATAGCAAAAGAAACTCAAGAAATTATCTGGAATGAATTTAGGCAAGCTAGTGAAGGTTTAAACAGAAGTTTTGAAGGAACAGGTTTAGGCCTGACTCTTTGCAAGAAATATGTTGAGCTGTTAAATGGGAAAATATATGTGGAGAGCGAAGTTGGAGCCGGCTCTACCTTTATTGCTGAAATACCGGTAACAAGTGTACTTCAAGAACTTGATGAAAAATTAGCCGTTTCGTATGCTGATGAAACAATCTCTTTGGCAAATGTTGGTGCATCCGCAAACAAAAAGATACTCTACATAGATGATGATTCTTTATCTCTAACTGTAGTAGAAAGATACTTGAGTAATGAATATTCTGTGGAATGTGTAAGCGGAGCTCCGCAATTTCTTGAAAAACTTAACGAAGCTGCTTTTGATTGCATCCTAATGGATATTAATATAGGCAGAGAAATAAGCGGCATTGATCTTATAAATGAGGTGAAAGAAATCGGAAAGTATTCCAAGACCCCGGTAGTTGCTGTTACTGCTTACGCGCTCAAATCCGATGAGGAATTAATCCTTTCAAAGGGTTTCTCACATTATATTTCCAAACCATTCAATAAAAAAGATATACTGAATCTGCTAAGAAAAATTTTTGCTGAAAAGTAAAATTGAATTTGCTGATTAGGTTCGCACTACCGCCGTAAAACTACTTGTTATTTGATCAACAACATTTTTTTTGTAATAGAGTATAATGGAGTTATCAAGCGATAAAAATATATACCGCTTTGTATCTCTCGACTTCGCTCGAGATGACGCGCGTTAAATGTAACTTTGTAATCACCCGCTTGTTTGTATTCATCAACTAATGTTGCAACTTCTCTTCCAAGTACATCGTAAACTTTCAACGTTGTAAAGACGACCCGCCGGGTCGTCTCTACGTTTGGTATTGTAAAGTTTATTGTCGTTTCCGGATTAAACGGATTTGGATAATTCTGAAGTAGCTGGAATGCAGCCGGAAGCGTTTCTTTATCAACTGAAGTTGTTTTCATTAAAACCCTCGTAAAGAAATCCGTAATTCTCTTCTTTGTAGAATCAGCTCCAAATGAACCTCCTCCGTGTCCCGCACCCGGCTGTGGGATAAATGTTACATCGTGAATGATACTTCTATAAGCAGAATCTAATTCCACACTTTGGGCAAATGGAACTGTCCCGTCTGCGGTTCCATGCATTATTAAGAATGGAGGATCATCTTTTGAAACGTAGGAAATTGGACTAACAGATTTACATTTCTCCGGATTTGTCCTTAAATCGCCGCCGATTAATTTTCCTTCCGGCGAAGCAGCATCGCAATGATTGCTTGTCGGAGGAACAGTTCCGCAAATCGTCATAAAATTTGCCGGACCATACCAATCGCAAACGGCTTGAACGCGGCTGGAAAAATTTAAGTTGCCTCCAACAATTCCTTCAAGTTCTTGTACATCGCCGGAACTGCCAACGAGTGCCGCTAAATGTCCGCCGGCAGAGCTTCCAAAGACGCCAATTTTATCCGGATCAAAATTATATTTAGTAGCATTGGCGCGAAGCCATCTGATTGCTGCTTTGCAATCGTTTATCTGACCCGGATGAATTGCTTTATCTGTGAGACGGTAATTAATGCTTACAATCCCAAATCCTTTTTGAAGAAGCCATGTGCCGTTTACGCTTTCTTTACTTCCGGCTTGCCAGCCTCCGCCGTGGATCCAAACTACAATTGGAAATGGATTTGCGGCTTGCTGAGGTAGATAAATATCCAGTGTTAAACTGATTCCGTTTACCGCAGCATATTCAACGTTTGCAAAATTCGGTTTTAAGGTTTGAGCAGAGAGAATAGCAGCAAAAAGAAATAAAGCCGTAACTATTAATTTGTATGTGTTCATCAATTCACCAATTCAAAGTTGATTGCCGGTTTGACATAAAGTTTTGCAACCCGGTTTAAAAACATGCCCGGAATTTGCCTTGATAATCAAAACCTCAATAAGTAAGTTGCAAAGAGCAAAGGCATTCCGTTCAATCCATCTACGAGGAAATCGATGGCTTTATTAAGAAAACTGAAAAAACTCCGAAGAATGAATTAGAACTTGGCATAAGATTGAAAGATGAATATTTTTTAGAAAAGTCTGAAAGGAAAAAAAATGAAAAAGATAACTACATTTGAAGAGCATTTAGATAAACAATACGGCAAAAAGGGAAGCGAACGTCGAGATAAATTTGAAGCTGATTCAATATCCTTCCGCTTAGGTGAAATGCTCAGAAAAGAGAGAACAAAAGCAAAGCTGACACAAGAGCAACTTGCTGAAAAAACCGGGACTAAGAAAAGTTATATTTCAAGAATAGAAGCTGGTAAAAGTGATATACAGATATCTACTTTTTATAGAATAATAGAACTTGGTCTTAGGAAAAGGCTTACTATTTCCATTACTTAAAATCTTTTTAAGTGTACTCTTATAGAACGCTACTCAACACGGATAGCACCGCAACAAGCGCGGCAAACTAAAATAAATGTAGTAGTTCCTACGATTTATAGGTGGTGAGATGAAAACAACAATGGCTTTTATAGTAATCTGTTCACTTTTACTTTCTTGCAATAATGACGTGTCCGACAATGAAAAAACGACACTTGTTGACAAAAAGTATGTGTTGCCTTATCCAATCGGTACGACGTACACTTGCTCTCAAGGCTTTAATATGTTTCCCTCGCACTCAGGTTCTTTCAGTTACTCAGTAGATTTTGGGATGCCTATAAGAACTATTGTTACTGCGGCGCGAAGCGGACGTGTAGTTTATATACTCGAAAGCTATTCGGACGATGATCCAATGGGCGGGCATGAAAATGTTGTGATTATCTTGCACGATGATTCTACTTATGCCCGATACGTTCATTTAACGCGCAACGGGTCACTCGTGCAAATAAATCAAATGGTTGTCCCGGGCGACCCCGTTGGATTGAGTGGAAACTCAGGTTCTAGCGGCAGCCCTCATTTGCACTTCGATGTAACAAAAACTTTTGGCGGTAGGAGTGATCAGACTATACCATTCGACTTTAAGAACACCAGCCCGCATCCGGTTGGACTAGAAAGAGGCGTTGCCTATACTGCATTACCTTATTGATTAACAACTATTGACTTACGGATTAAAGAAGGAAGCTTTACCAAAATCTAACTATATGTGAATAGATTTTTAAGTGTGGTTAACAAACCGAATAATTAAATAATTGCTGATTTGTTTTTCCACCGAAGTTGTCCCTTCGTGGGTGTTGCTTGATTAATAAAACCGGTTGTGTGAATTAGATTTAATAGAATGATTAGTTGGCGCTTTACCTAAAAAACGGGCTTCATGAATGAAGCCCCTACAAAAAAATTGTAGGGGTTTGATTAATCAAACCCGAAAAAATTATTCTTGTGAACCCTTTTGTACTTTTGAATTTTAATTCACACAACCGGTTAATAAATCAAAAATATATCAGTGTAAACCTATGCTGAATTTACCGAAGCATCTGTTTAATCAATGATACGACTGCGAAGCGAGACGAGCGAATCATCCGGAGCTAATTTTGTCTAAATAATTAATTATGCTATAGCAGCACCTTCGGGAAATATTGTATTCTTGTTTTGGTTAACAGCTTTTTAGCAAGCAATTAGGTGTTATAAAAAATGGATGAATACTATTCAAAATTGCTAAACTCAAATAAACTACAAATGTGTTATGAGATAGCACCTAAGAGAGTAAAACAATTTTTGGAAGCTGAAATCGGCTTTGTAATTAGTAAATGTTCTAATGATGATGCGGTTTTAGATTTGGGGTGCGGATATGGTAGAGTATCAATCAGATTGCTTGATAGAGTAAAGAGAGTCACCGGAATTGACATCTCGCAAAAAAATATTGACTTAGCGAATAACATTGCCGGAAAGAACAGCAAGTGTTCCTTTCTAACTATGGACGCAATTGATTTAAAATTTGAAAATTCTTCTTTTGATAAGGTAATATGTGTTCAAAATGGAATATCTGCCTTCCATGTTGATCCCTTAAAATTAATGAGTGAATCAGTTCGCGTTACAAAAAAAGAAGGCACTGTTCTTTTCTCTTCCTACTCAAAGAAATTTTGGGAGGATAGACTTCAGTGGTTCGAAATACAATCGAGTCTGGGATTAATCGGAGAAATTGATTATCTACAAACTAAAGATGGTGTAATCGTTTGCAAAGATGGTTTTAAGGCAATAACATACTCCGGCGAAGATTTTCTCAAGTTAGTGTCCAATTTTAATGTTACTGCAAACATATATGAAGTTGACAACTCGAGTGTATTCTGTGAAATGACAGTTATGTAGTGAAAGTAAGTTCCAAGCCTTAGACAAAACAAAGTATCCCAATGAATAGATCTAAACGGAATAAGTGAGGAAAGCGAAAACTGATTTGCTTCTTTGATGTTCTGAAGGACGAGCTTTTTAAAACTTATCAATTCTAGGAACAACTCATTTACGCAGTTTGTTGAAGTGAATCATTTCAGTTGAATCGAATCTTATAATTTGAATTTACATCTAATTATTGGATGAACTTGAATTTCTTCTGGGTTGTTATAATAGAATAATTATTTTTGGAATAGTGGTTTCCTCTAATTTTATTGTCTAAGTAGTATGAAAAATCTTTCTGAGGTAAGAATGCGTTTAGGAAAATCTGTTTTGTTTGTTTTTGCAGCAATTTTAATGGCTATGCATGTTAGCTTAGCACAGCCTCAATTAGTTAAACTGAAACTTGATAAGAACAATTTAAAAGCAACTGCCGGAAGTGAAGTTAAAGTGCAGTTGATTGCCGAAATTGAAAGCGGTTGGCATATTAACTCTCACAAGCCGAATGATGAGTTTTTAATTCCGACTACGATTAAATCCGGCAATAAATCATTTCCAATCTCAAAGATTAATTTCCCAAAACCAGTTGAAAGAGAACTCTCTGTTTCCGATAAACCGGTTTCGGTATTTGAGGAAGAAACTAAATTCGAGATTACGTTTAAGATTGATAAAGCAACAAAGACCGGGAAATATACGGTTCCAATTCAGTTTGGTTACCAAGGCTGTAACGACCAAACATGTATGCCGCCAGAAACTGCTGCTACGGATGTAACTCTTGATGTAACCGGTGTAGATGAGGAAGCTCAAACTGTTCCGTCTGCTACACAAAATATTTCTGAAAATAAACAAGAACCGCTGCCGGCAGTTTCAGAACAGACTAACACTGTTACTCAAGAAACTAAAACTGAAGAAAGCAAAACAGATTCGGAAACTTCTTCATTCGAAAACAAAGGATTGCTGCTAAGTCTTCTAATTGTATTTTTTGGCGGACTCGCACTCAACTTAACACCTTGCGTTTATCCGCTCATACCAATTACAATTGGTTATTTTGGCGGACAAACAGAAGGAAGAACAAGCAAGCTATTTATGCTTGGACTTTTCTACGTGCTCGGCTTAGCATTAACTTACTCTACAGTGGGAGTGATAACAGCGCTCAGCGGCGCAATGTTCGGCGCGTTGCTGCAGCAACCAATCGTAGTTGTCTTTATTTGTTTAATATTCGTGGCGTTAGCATTAAGCATGTTCGGTGTTTATGAATTCAAACTGCCCGATTCATGGGCTGCAAAAGCCGGCGGTGCTAAATCCGGAATTGTAGGCGCGTTCTTTATGGGCTTAACTATGGGTATTGTTGCCGCGCCTTGCATAGGTCCTTTTGTTCTAAGTCTTGTTACTGTTGTTGCAGCAAAGGGTGATGCGCTCTACGGCTTTGTAATGTTCTTCACGCTCGCTCTCGGACTTGGCTTGCCATATTTATTCTTAGCACTTTTTTCCGGTAAACTAAAATCGCTGCCTCGCGCAGGTATGTGGATGGAAGCTGTTAAGCACATCTTTGGTTTTATCATGATTGGGATGGCGCTTTATTTTGCCGGACCGCTGCTACCCAAAACTGTTAACCACTATTTGCTTCCGGTGTATGGAATTTTAGTAGCTGCATTCTTGGTATTTTTTGATAAGACAGCGGACAACAACAAAGGATTTAAGAAATTCAAAACTATCTTCTCTGTTGTGATTTTGGCTGTAGCCATTTACGCATTGTGGCCGACTAAAGAAGTTTCAATTGCTTGGCAGCCATTTGAACAAACAGCTTTTGAGAAAGCTAAAGCCGGTAACGAAAAGATTATAATTGATTTTTCTGCTGAGTGGTGCGTTCCTTGCCGCGAGCTTGATGCACAAACATTTTCTGCCGAGAAAGTGATTGCTGAATCGGAAAACTTTAAAGCGTTTAAAGCTGATATGACAAAGACGGGAAGTGAAGCAACTGAAATTCTTCGCAAGCAATTCAATGTTATTGGCGTTCCTACTGTTCTTGTGTTTGATTCTCAAGGAAATGAACTCAAAAGAATTACCGGTTTTGTTAACGCGGAAGAGTTCTTAAAAATTTTGGAAGCAGTTAAATAAGGCTCGGCCTTTATACGAACCCCGGATTGTATGTCAGTCCGGGGTTATCTATCGCAGAGAATTCTATATAGAATTAATTACTAAGCGGGGGATTCGCAGTTCCTTCATCGAATAAATAATTACGCATCATCATCTTTTGCGCTTCATCAAGTTTTGCCCGCTTAGTCATTTCATCAAATTCCTTAAGCCAATGTTCTTTTGAAAACTCATCTTTAGCATAAACTCTATGGCACCCGCCGCACTTTTCAACGTAAAGTTTTTCCTCCTTGCTGCTGTATATTGCTGAGGCACAGCCGACAATAAAGAGTAGAATTAGTACGATTGAGTATTTCATAAACCAATTCCAAGTATAGTGCGTATTTCATATTTCTCATGTCCGGCTAAATCCAAACTGTTCTTGGTTGTTGGTGAACCGGAAACTTGTGCTAACAGATTTATAACAAAGTACATTTTTTCGGTAAACAAACTGATTGTCGGACCAACGTAAGTAGCTTGGTTTTCTTCTTTCTCATAAATGCTTTTGTAATTTCTATGATTGCGGAATTCTAAACCTACTGCAATGTTTGAGTTGAGTTCGTATGCGATGCCGGCAGTAATTTCAAATTTACTCTCGGACTTACTGCTCATGGGCGCTCTTTCAATCTCTGAAATTAAATTGAGAACTGTTGAGACTTTGTCAAACCGTTTGCTTAGTAAAATTTTTGGTTCATAGAATATTTTGTCTCCGCCGTAACCAAACTCAAAGTAGAGCGCCGGATCAACAAAATATTCATCCGGACTGGATAATCTGTAACGGAATTCAAATGAAGTTGTTGACACGCTTAGTGCTTTTGGGGCAAAAGTATTCCCGCTGCTCTTTACTTCATTGAAATTGAAATACATTGATGCGGTTAAGCGGTCTGTTACGCCATATTCAACTTCGAAGCGTGGCTGCCATCTGTAATAATAGCCGGCTCCTTTATCAATTCTTCCGGTCTGCCAGAATTCAAATTCTAAAGCTTTTGCCGGAAGTGTGTAAGCTGAGTATGATCTCGCAAAGAATTTTGTGTCTGCATTTATGCTGCTGCTGATTAATAAAGACAAAGCAATGCCGACTGCGCTTAAAAAGCGTAGCTGTTTCATTTTTACTCCTTATGGGAATTAACTAATTAGATTTAGTATTTATGTTTATTGTTGAGTATCAAAATTCATTTTACTGTTGCAAGAAGAATTTTTAGAAAGTTCACAGCCGGTACAAGAGCCACAGCCCGAACTAACTCTCTTCAATCGCAAATTTCTGAAAAAGGAAAAACCTATATAACTTATTGTTGCTAAGATTATCATGTAAACAAACGTATCTTGATTCATAAAAGCCTCTAAAAAATTGAGCCAGCTTGGTAGGCTATAAAAGCAACTAACCACGCTAACACTGTAGTATAAACCATTGTAAATGCAGCCCACTTCATGTTGGCTTCTTTTTTAATTGCGGCAATTGTTGCTACACAAGGGAAGTATACGAGAATGAATAGCATGAGTGAATAAGCAACAAGCGGAGTAAAGACTTTTTCGCCGATGCGCGGACCGCTTGTAAAAGTTTGCTGCTGTAATTTATTCCTAAGGTTCATAGAGGTTTCATCCGCGCTCATATCTGATTGATATAACACGCCCATTGAACCAACCACGATTTCTTTTGCTGCAAGTCCTGTAATAATGCTAACACCGATTTTCCAATCCCAGCCAAGCGGCTGAATAAGCGGAACGATCATGTGTCCCAATTTCCCTATGTAAGAATTTTCTAAGCGCTCAGATTCTTGATGAACATTAACTTGTGCAAGATGATCAGCTTTAGCTTTTCCTGATAAGGAAGCGTCGGCAGAAATTTGCTCGCGAATAGAATTATAATCTTTAGAATATTTCACATCGCGCGGGAAGTAACCCAATGCCCAAATCAGTATTGATGCGGTTAGAATTACAGTTCCCATTTTAGAAAGGTATTGCAAACTCTTATTCCACATGTGAACTGAAGTGTTGCGCAGAGTTGGAATTCTATATGGCGGAAGTTCCATCACAAAAGGAACATCTTGCTTTGCAAAGAAAATTCTTTTAAAAAGCAGCGCAACCAAAATCGCGAGCGCAATTCCGATGATGTAGATGGACAAAAGCACAAAACCTTGATTGTTAGGGAAGAATGCTGATATCAGCAAAACATAAACCGGAAGCCTTGCGCTGCAAGACATGAAAGGAAGAATCAGCATTGTGAGAATTCTGTCTTTCCGGTTTTCTAAAGTGCGTGTAGCCATTACTGCCGGAACGTTGCAGCCAAATCCCATAATAAGCGGAATAAAAGATTTACCATGCAAGCCGATTTTGTGCATCAGCTTATCCATAATGAAAGCTGCTCTTGCCATGTAGCCGGTGTCTTCCATCAGTGAGATACAAAAGAATAGAATTAAAATGTTCGGCAGAAAAATAATTACACCGCCAACGCCGCCTATTATTCCATCAACAATTAAATCGCGGAGTGAGCCAGCCGGTAAAATGTTAGTAACTAAATTCCCGAGCGCGCCAACTCCGGCATCAATCCAATCCATTGGATAACTGCCGAGTGAAAAAGTAAGCTGGAACATCAGCCATAAGAAAAAAATGAAAACGGGGAAGCCGAGAAATTTGTGAGTTAAGATAACATCAATTGCGTGGCTGGTATAGCGGCGGTTAACTAATTTTTGCTCGAATGTTTCTTTGAGCACACCGCTTATAAATCCATACTTAGCATCGGCAATAATTGTTTCGGCTTTTTCTTTGTATTCTTTTTCCAGATTGGCAATTTCTTTCTTAGCAACAGATAGAATTTCTTCACTCTCTGGAAACTCTGCAATCTGCGCGGCAAAAGATTTATCATTCTCAATCAACTTTAATGCGGCGTAACGGGGATAAAACAGATCGCTGATTTGTTTGTTCTTCTTTATCGCTGCCTTAATTTTCTTTACGGATTCTTCAACGTTTGTTCCATAATTGATATGAGCATGGCGGGAAACAGAATCTCTGTTTTCATAAACATCAATAACTTTAGAAAACAACGCTTTAATTCCTTCACCTTTGGAAGCAACAGTAGTAACAATTGGAATTCCGATTATCTTACCAAGATTATCATAATCAAGCTTATTGCCTTTGCTCTCAAGTTCATCAAACATATTTAGCGCGATTACAACTTTGATATTCATGTCCATCAACTGGGAAGTAAGAAAGAGATTGCGCTCAAGATTCGATGCATCAATCACGTTTACAACTACATCCGGCATATTTTCAGAAATATGTCTGCGAACGAACAATTCTTCCGGCGAGTATTCTGAGATCGAATATGTTCCGGGGAGATCGGTAATGTTAATTGTGTAGCCGTCTTGTTTTAGATATGCTTCTTTTGAATCAACGGTAACGCCGCCGTAATTGCCAACATGCTCGTGCTTTCCGGTTGCGTGATTAAACAATGTAGTTTTGCCGGAGTTTGGATTTCCTACAAGCGCAATATTTATTGTGCGGGTTTTCTCAGCAATTACTTGCTCAATGAAATCATCGGTAATGGTTCCTTCAAAATTTGATTCCGTACCGACTGCAAGTAAATCTGCCGGAACAACTTCGATTAGCGCGGCTTCACTCCTGCGGAGCGAAACTCGGAAGCCGAGAATCTCATATTCAATTGGGTCTTGAAGCGGAGCGTTTTTAATTACTTTAACAAATTTTCCTTTAACAAAGCCCATCTCAGTAATTCGTTTACGGAAAGCTCCATGCCCGATTACTTTAGTAATTACTCCCGTCTCGTTGTTCTGAAGATCGGAAAGGTGAAGCTCTGTTAGTATTTGATTCTCTATTATTTTCATAACACAAAATTTTAATAATTATTATTTACGCTGTCTCTTTTTTCACCAAAATCTCTAATAAACACATAAGAAAGTTATCCCGAACAAGGTGCTGGTTCAATCACCATTAGTTGGGAATTTTGCGCGTTTAATCACCATTAATAGGGAGGAAAAAGCCGCTTATTTGGCGAAATCCTCAATCAGAATGATTTTGTTAGAGATGGCGTAAATCGTGAGCCCGGATTGGCTTTTGATGCCGGTCTTCTGCGAAATATTTTTTCTATGGCTAATTACCGTATGTATGCTGATGTTCAAGTTGTCTGCTACTTCTTTATTGGAAAACCCTTTCACAATTAATTTGAGTACATCTATTTCTCTTTCGGAAAGCTGTTCGTGTTCAACATCGTTGTTGTGAATTTCCGAATTGCTGAGATTCTTAATTTGCTCTGCAATTGATTCACCCGAATCGGTTATGTTAATAACCTTATCGAAAAGGGAAAGCAGCTGCTGATCGAAAAAATTATAGATTAGCGCAATCCAAACGATTCCCGGATGATTTTTCTTAGCCGAAAGAAACTCTTTGTTCTTGTTCTGAATTTGCGACGGATTGATAATTGCAAGCTCAAGCTTACCAAGAGCGGCAAGGTTTTGGATCTCGTTTAAATCATCAGTGCGGAGTAAATGAAACTGCTGCCCGGATTTGGAAAGAACATTGGAAAGTCCTTCGAAAACAATTTGGGAAGGCTCCAGAACAGCAATATTTTTTATCTCTCTATTCATCATGCTCTATCTTGCTTACTAGAGGAATGAGTATCGTTTCTTCAATTGTAGAATGAATATTCAAATCGTTTTCTAACTCGCACAAGCTTGTTATAATTTTTCTTCTCAGCACTCTATCGTTTTTAACCGGAACGTGCTTCAGTAAAAGCTCTTTCAAATCATTCAGTTTGAATTCAATATCAGTGTGATGTTCCTGATATTCGCTTACAGAATATTTTTCTTGCTTTTCCGTATTGCCGGAGGGCTCATTCTTCAGCAGGCGATAGAAGTATGGAAACGCTACACGGTTTTCGTAATGCAAATGTTCTTTCACTTCTTTGAAGTATTCATCAAAGAACTTTTCGATTAACTGAATCTCTGCGGAATTATTTTGCTCATGGAGCTGCTCAAAGTAACTTCTTATTTCGGGATACTTTTCGTTCTCGTAATAGTTGTGGGAGTTCTTCAAGAATTTAATAATTGTAGTAAGGTCTTCTCGTGTTAGGTTTTGATGCTCGGTGGGTTGAAATCCATTGTAGAGATTGGCGAAAATCAAAAACAGTTCTTCGCTGATATTATTTGTAGCGCATAATTGCTTAACAGTTTTCTCGTGCACAATGAAATCCATCTCAAGATGTTCCATCAACAGCAGCAAGCTTGGATTCTCGAAAATCAAACTGGAGATTTTCATCTCCGGTCTTATAAAATTTCCCTTAGTCTGATACATCTTCCACCATCACCAAATTTTGTGTGTAAATATAAAACAATTTTTCACCTCTGCGGTTAATCGCGGAGCTTGTTCTCTTTTATCTAACAAACGAATCGAATTATCAGTTCAAACGAGCCGGAGAAAAATTCACAATTGTTTAACACCTTTGAAGTGCGGATTTACTATTTTTTCAGCCACAAAAAATTCAGTCATAAATAAAGTACTCAATGAAGAAGATTATAGTTTTAATACTTACCCTTATTGTTTTGCCAGGTCTTTGCACTTCAATTTACGCGCAAGAAGTAAAAAGACCCAAACTAGTTGTTGGAATCGTTGTTGATCAAATGCGGTTTGATTACCTCTACAAGTATTATCCTTTCTACGGTAACGGCGGCTTCAAGCGCTTGATGGAGGAGGGAAGCAATTTTACTTTTGCTCATTTCAATTACGAGGTGACCAAAACAGCGCCCGGTCATGCCTCTATCTACTCTGGAACAACTCCATTCTATCATGGCATAATTGGCAACGACTGGTACGACAAGCAAAGCAAGAAATCCGTTAACGCAGTTGTTGATCCAAATTATAAAAGTGTTGGCAGCAATGATGAAGAAGGAGAATGTTCTCCAGAGAAACTTCTTGCAACAACAATTACAGATCAAATTAAACTTGCGTTCAACGGCAAATCCAAAGTGATTTCTGTTTCTTTTAAAAACAGAGGAGCGGTGTTGCCTGGCGGACATATGCCGGATGGAGTTTATTGGTACAATCATAAGAATGGTGATTTTATTACCTCCACTTATTACATGAATAAACTTCCGCAGTGGGTTTTGGATTTTAACAAGCAGAAGTTAAGCAGCAAGCACATAGAAACCGGTTGGCATCTTGCTTTGCCTATTGAGAAATATGCAATGAGCGAACCGGATGAAACAAACAATGAAGAAGATGTTTTCAGCGAAGGTAAAACTTCCTTCCCGCATACGTTTAAGAATGTTAAGGCAGAAGATAAATACTCAAAAGTTTCAACAACACCTTTTGGCAATGAATTAGTGTACGAGTTTGCTAAGAGTGCAATTGTAAATGAAAATCTTGGCAGTGATGATTACACTGATTTCTTGGCGGTCAGTTTTTCTTCTACAGATTATGTAGGGCATGCTTACGGAACAAATGCATACGAGACGCAAGATATTTATGTCCGGCTGGATTCTACAATTGCGGATTTTTTAACTACGCTTGATAAAACTTTGGGAGAAGGGAATTACTTATTGTTTCTTACAGCAGACCACGCCGGAATTGAAACACCATCTTTCTTAAGAGAAAATAAAATTCCAGCCGGCGAATTAGGCAATAAGAATTTTACAAATCTTGTTTCAGAATTTGTGCCTAAAACATTTGGAAGCGATAAACTGATTGAAAATTTTTCCAACAAGCAAATATATTTTGATAGAGAAGAGGTGAAGAAAAAAGGTGTAGATATTCATCAGCTTCAACAAAAGACTGCCGATTTTATCCGGGATTCATTTCCTATGGTAGCAACTATTTACACGCGAGATAATCTTGAAGGTAAAGCCGCAACACGCGAACCGGAAAATCCAATTCTGAATAGTTATAACATGGCAATTGCCGGTGACATTTTCTATACGCTTCAATCCGGAAATCTGCCGACTTTTAGAGAACAGGGAACGACACACGGAACAGAATTCTCCTACGATACTCACGTGCCGCTATTGTTCTTTGGCTGGAACGTGCCAAAACAAACAGTTAACACGCCGGTTTATATTGTAGATATTGCGCCAACTATTGCCGATCTGATAAAGATTGCCGAACCTAGCGCATCAATTGGTATCCCGCTAATTAAGGGAAATTGATTCGGTATTCGGATTGACCTAGACTACTATAAGGGCTATATTGTAGTCGAAAATGAAAGGAAACCAAGTGAAATTTAGTGAAGCAGTAAAACCAATCAGTTATTTAAAAACTCATGCTTCCGAAGTTGTCCGTGATGTTGCTGCAAATCAGAAAACGTTAATTATAACTCATAATGGTGAAGCTAAAGTCATTCTTCAAGATGTAAAGGTATATGAAAAGACTCAAGAGAGTATTGCTTTACTAAAAATTCTTGCTTTGAGCGGCAGAGAAATAAAAAGGGGTAACTATAAAACGTTGGAGAAATCATTCGGCAATGTTCGAAACCGTATAAATGATTTTAAACGGGAACAGAGTGAAGTTCAAAGTTAATATCGTTGCTTCTGCAGAAGAAGATTTATTTGAAATCTATCAGTATGTTTATTTCAATGACTCGGAAGAAAAAGCTGAAAAATTGTACTCGAAATTGTATGAGAAATGTTTATCCCTTCAAGAATATCCAAATCGCGGTCATGTCCCTCCGGAATTAAGTTTACTTGGAATAGATGATTTTTTAGAATTAACATATAAACCGTACCGTATCATTTATCAGATTATTGAGAAAGAGGTTTTTATCTACTGTATCTTAGATGGCAGAAGAGACATGCAGAAACTTTTGCAAGAACGTTTAATGCGGGAATAATGACTATTCTATTGACAAACTTACCGAGTAAAACCAAGTTGCAATTGCGAGGTTTCCTTTCACTTCAACAACGGGGGGAAACGGACTAATTTTGAGTTATGAACTAAAACATATGTTTGAAAAAAAAGATAAAAAATCAATTCGTAACAATACTATTGCTACTTTGTTAGCTGCAGTTATCCTATCAATTATTAGCTATCTAGGCGGTATTATTCCGTGGCTTATTTCAGTATCATCTAACATATTCAAATGGTTGACGACAAATATTTCAATACCAATTTGGATCTTTTTTGTATTAATATTATTTCCGTTAAAATCTTTTTTGGCATTTGTAAATCATCTTCGTGCAAAGGGAAAGATTGAAAAAACTATTTCTAATGGTAAACTAAATACTCAATCACCTAAGACAAATAATACAACTCAAAAGCCGGGTAATAATAAGCCTCAACTTAGTTCCAAAGATTATAATCATGATTTCATTTATAATCTTAAGTGGCGTTGGTCATATTCTTCCAATGGATCAATAATTAATCTCGTCCCATTTTGCCCTAACTGTGACTTTCAGGTTCGTCCCCATAGAACAAGCTCATTTCAAATTCTTGATAATATAGGTTTTAGATGTGAAGATTGTTGTAAAGACATTGCCGATTTTGACCACGATTATAAAGTATTGGAAGATAAAGTCATTCGTGTTATTCAAAAGAATATTAGAAATGATTTGTGGCAGTCAAGGATCATTAAAGAATAATGTAGCGTTTGACCAGAGTCTCAGCCTGATCACCACTTCGGTGATTTAGTCAATAATTATTCAAGGAGCAATTCCACAGATGCAAGGCAGCTTAATTGATTATGTAATAATTGGTGTTTACTTAGTTGGCATAGCAATATTCGGTATTATTTCCGGCGGTAAGCAGAAAACGGTTAAAGATTATTTTCTCGGCTCCAAAGTAGTACCGTGGTGGGCGGTTTGCTTTTCAATTGTTGCCGCAGAAACAAGCACACTTACTTTTATTTCCATTCCGGGTTTAGCGTATTTAACCAACTTAAATTTTCTGCAAGTTACATTCGGTTATTTGCTTGGCAGAATTGTAGTAGCGTTTGTTTTTCTTCCGGCTTACAGCAAAGGCGAATTGAAAACCGCATACACTTTTCTCGAAAACAGATTTGGCGGAAAGACCCGCTCGTTTGCATCAATTGTGTTTCTCTTTACTCGTCTTGCTGCAGATGGCGTTAGACTTTTCGCTACAGCCATTCCGCTAAAACTAATGATTGATATCGGTTACCCGGAAGCGATTGCGATAATGGCTTTGGTTGCTCTAATTTATACTTACACCGGCGGCGTTAAAGGTATAATATGGGTTGATGTAATACAAATGTTTACATACTTGGGCGGCGCAATTTTAGCGGGAATATTTCTACTCAATCTCATTCCCGGCGGATGGGGAACTGTTGTTAGTACCGCTTCTGCAAGCGGCAAACTTTCTATACTTAATCTTGGATTCGACAAAGGCTTCTCCGGATTTTTCAGTCAACCATACACACTAATTGGCGGTCTTCTCGGCGGCGCATTTCTCTCGATGGCATCTCACGGAACAGATCAATTAATTGTTCAGCGGCTGCTCGCAACTAAAAATTTGAGAGAGAGCCAGAAGGCAATTATCGGCAGTGGTGTAATTGTAATAATTCAGTTCGTGATATTTCTAATAGTCGGTGTAATGCTTTACACATATTACGGCGCTATGGATGTAAAATCGGATACAATTTTTCCAAAGTTTATTATTGAAGTTCTGCCTCCGGGAGTAATAGGAATAATCATAGCCGGACTATTTGCAGCGGCGTTATCAACCCTTGCCGGTTCAGTAAGCTCTCTTGCTTCATCAACTATGATGGATCTTTACATTCCGTTTTTTGGAAAACGGAAAAGTGAAAGCGCTCAGTTAAAGATTAGCCGTTTGTTCACAATAATGTGGACGGTATTGCTTGTCTTTGCAGCTTTATTTTTTATGAACACAACGCAAACAGTTGTTGAACTTGCGCTAAGTATAGCTTCATTTACTTATGGCGGATTGCTTGGAACATTTCTGCTCGGCATTCTGGTTAAGAACGCTCGCGAGAAAGATGCTCTCATTAGTTTTGCAGCCGGTATCATAATCATGATTTTCGTTATCACTTTCAAACTTGTTGCTTGGACGTGGTTCACAATTGTTGGTGTTAGCGCAACACTGCTTGTCGGAGGTGTTCTTTCAAGTGTAGGACGAAGAGTGAAGAGTGTAGAACGATGAATTGGTGTAACTTAGTACTACGTTGAACTCTATAAATTAAAGTTAACTAAGAATATTATTAAACCAACATTAGGTTTGTTATGCATAGTTTTATTGAAATAGTTAATAGATGTGCAGTTTTTACTATTCAAAATCTGAACAAAATTAATGACGAAACAATTGAAGCACTTCAAACAAGTGGGTCAACTTCACTTGTAAAAACACTTCAAATGGTGCAACTTCAAAAAATAATTTTCGCAGTAGGAATGTTCTCCATTTTTGAGGCTTATTTGCAAGAAGGCTTGGATTGTACGGATGGATTTGGTAAAGCTAAGAAAATCTTAGAGGACGTAGGGAAATCAGATGTTAAAGAGAACTTTGATAATATGGTCTTAGCGATTAATGTTCTTAAACATGGTCGTGGAAGAAGTTATGATTTACTTGTTGCAAAGTCGTGTTCTCTACCTTTCAAAATGAAGCTCCCAAATGAACCATATTTTCTAGAGGGAGACGTGTCAGAATTTTCGACATTAATACAAGTAGATGATGCTTTTATTCAGCTTTGCGGAGATACAATTTATGAAGTTTCAGTAATTATTCGGAATGCATTTCCTGATTTCTACTAATTCTCCATTCGCAATTCTAAATTCTCAATTGTTTACGTATTCCACTTTCATATCATAGTTCCACTTATCAAAGTAAAGATTGCCGCCTCTCCATTCGACTTCACCGCGCTGGAAATCCACAGTTTCACTTCTTGGGAAAATTTTTGCCGGATACAAAGGTTTCGAGAAAGCATCATTAACAATTAATCTATATGCGTCAATTCCGCCAAGGTAAAAGTATTTTTGCGTTTCATCCAAATAATTTTTGATTCCAAAACTCTGGTCAACCGGAATCCATCCGTAACCATCAACATAAATTTCACACCAATCATGCAGATTAATTTCCGGGGGATGCATCATCCAGCCGCTTTGCCATTTAGCCGGGATGCCGTTGTATCTGCAAAGTGTCATAAAAACAAGAGTCTGAATTCCGCAGTCACCGTGTTTATGTTCTAAACTATACTCCGGAATGTTTGGAATAGTAGAATACTCGCGCGCGCTTGCCCAGGGCGTGCTTTCATCAACCCAGGTGAAAATTTTCTTAAGAATTTGTAGCGGGTTCTTCTCATCACCAATAATTTGGTTAGATAAGTTTTTAATCCTTTCTGTGAAAACTATATGAGGAAATTCTTCTTTGGTAAACTCATCAAAAACATCTTTTGTTTGATTGAAGGTAATCGGCATTTTACTTTCGAAGAGATTAACAAATTCAGCTTTGGAAGTATAGGCTAACTCCATTTCAAACTTTGTCGGCTGATCTTTCCTTGCCGTTTCTTTAAGATAAATTGTTCTCTGAAGATTTTTATCATCTGCAATTGTGTATTCGCTCTTACTAACCCGCAGAAGTTGAATATCTGTCTGACGGGGATTTGTTTCTTTAGGATAGGGAAGCCAGCATCTAATTACTTCACCATCGGGAACGGCATTTGGTTTTACTGTTAGCGTGTACTTAATTTTCATTTTAACGGGAAGAACAAGTCTCTCCATTGTTTTAGCAGTGGCTTCATAAACTTTTGGGATATAATCTTTTAAGAAAGTCTCAATAGGATCAATCTTTACACCATCGACTTTTTCTTTCTGCGCTTTTGCTTCTTTGTTAATTCTAAACAGATTTGGAACTGCGTTATTGAAGTAGCGCTTTTCGCCATCAATCATTTTCATTTCGAGAGAATTATCTTTCTCCCAATTGCTCAGCGTTTCATCATTCAGTTCTGGATAATACTTTTTCAGTGCGGTAATTATTTCTTCGCGTGTTCTCTTAAAATCTTTTCTAATTCTTTCCATCACATCAATCTGAAAACGGAGCTCACTTTTCTCAATCTCTGCTAAATCCTTTTCAACTAATTTACTTTCGATAAAGATTTGTGCTTGAGAAAAATTCCCTTGGTTGATTAGCAGATTGATTTCAGAGTATTTCGTTTGCGCAGCGGTGAGTGTGGAAATTATAATCAACATGAAGATAATTTTATGCATGATTATTTGTCCGGCTTTGTTTTAGTTTCTAATGTAAATATAACAATCAAACAATTTATTAATTCACCTTAGACAGCCAATCTGAAAAAAAATGAGCCGCAAAAACACTAGGGCACAAAATCCTCACAAAAATTTACGTCTTTCTTTGTGCAATCTTAGTGCCTTCGAGTCTTCGTGGCAAATCTTTTATTTTTTTCGCAAGGCAAATTCTTAATTCGAAATAAAGAAAGATGAAAGAAAAGTCTTATAATAGTTTACAAGCTATTGTAACCTCTGAGAATAAACACAGTCAAAAGTTTAAATAGAACTTGCAATAAATTGAGAGAGATGATATGAAAGTAATTGTAATGTTTTTTTTAGTAAGCCGGCTAATACTTGCTCAGCAAGTAGGGGACTCTACTTTTAATCCGCAGCTGCCTCATCCGTTATATAAAACCGGCAGCGGACCAACTATATCCATAGATGAGGGACACAATAACTTTCACACACAATCCGGTAGATACAAGCCATTTGCTGACATACTCGTAAAGGATGGTTATAATGTTAAACCATATAGCAAGAAGTTTTCTTTGAAGGAGCTCGATGGTACAAAAATTTTAGTTATCTCCAATGCATTGAATGAACGAAACAAAGAAGACTGGACTTTGCCAACTCCTTCAGCATTTACGGATGATGAGATTGCTCAAATTGTTAAATGGGTAACAGATGGTGGAAATTTATTTCTGATTTCTGATCATATGCCTTTCCCGGGTGCGGCAAATAATCTGGCACTTAAGTTTGGTTTTAAAATGAATAATGGTTTTGCCGGAGATACAACTCATTTAGGTGCGCCGGACCTTTTCACCAAGAAGGATAAAACGCTTAATATTAATTTCATTACCGAAGGTAGAAATGAATCTGAATCGGTTGATTCAATTTATTCTTTTACCGGGCAAGCTTTCCAAATCCCGGATAATGCAACTCCAGCACTAACTCTAAATAGTAATTTCGTTTCTTTAATGCCCGATACAGCATGGAATTTCAAGAACAATACTCCAAAGATTTCTGTAGCCGGTTGGAACCAGGGTGCAGTTAGTAAATTTGGGAAAGGGAAAATTGCCGTGTGGGGAGAAGCGGCTATGTTTAGCGCACAAATTTCCAAGAACAAAAAAGTAGGAATGAATGCACCTTATGCAAAAAACAATTGGCGGCTGCTCTTAAATATTATTCATTGGCTTGATGGAAAACTAGGCAAATAATTATTAATAGAGCCAGCATTTTAGTACTAGAACCGCAACCGGGAGCTTTGTATTAAGTTGCGATCATTTTTGGTGATTGCTAATCGTCAATTGTTGTTGCATTCAAAATATATTTTAAACCAGTTGGTGAATTAGATTTAGTCGAATTATTTGCCTGAGATTTACCTAAAAAACGGACTTCATAAATGAAGTCCCTACAAAAAATTGTAGGGGTTTGATTAATCAAACCCGTAAAATTATTCTTGTGATTTTCTTATAATTTTAAATTTTAATTCGCACAACCGGTTATTTTAAATCTGTTTTTAGAAATATTAGAAGGACTGCCTACTTCTAGGGTATTAAGATATTGGTTTACCATCAGTCAAAATAAAATTGCTACGGATGATTTCCTTTTGTTAGGAAGATAGTTTTTGCATGATAGCTTGTCCAGCTTGTTATAATAATATGGGGTAAATATAGTAATCGGTCATTCTCTTAGTATTAAAGAATTACAATTAATCCGGTTAGCTGGAAAAATATTCCCCTCAAAAAATACAAATGAATAGGAAACCTTATAGATGATTAAGCGTCATATTACTATCTCAATTCAGCTTTATAATAAACGAATACGTATTAAAGAAAGATAATATGAAGGAATTGTTATTTACTGTTACAGTTTTACTATTCTTTTATTCTACATCCCTTGCGCAACAATCCGAATGGAAAGTCTATGATCCAACAAATTCCGGCTTGCCGGATAAACAAATAAACTCGATTCATATTGACGATCAAAATGTAAAGTGGATTGGCACAAGCTCCGGCTTGGTTAAGTTTGATAATTCAAACTGGACTCTTTTCAACACTACGAATTCACCTTTGCCTTCAAATTACATAACTGGAGTTGCAAGTGACGGAAAAAACAGTACTTGGATTGGTACAGACAGCGGGATTGCCCACTTAACAAATGGTAATTGGGAAGTTTTTAGAAAAGCAAATTCTGCAATAGTTAGCAATAGCATTTCTCAAGTTAAATTTGCCAGTGGCGCAATCTGGTTTACCACCGATAAAGGATTGATGAAGTTTTCTAATAACCAGTGGCAGATATACGACAGCAACAATTCCGGTCTCTATATTGATTTTGTTTGTTCGGTTGTTGCTGATAAAGATGGAACGATATGGAGCGGCACATTTAATTATCTAGATTTTAACGGAGTGTTGATTTCTTACAACAATGGAGGATGGACATACTATAAGCTGAAAGATCATGGATTGTTTTCAAGTTTTCCAGATGCGCTTGTTTACGATTCCCAAAACAATATGTGGCTTGGAACAAAAGGAACAACCGGTGGCGCTTTGGTAAAAATCAGGGGCACAGTGTGGACTGTTTACGATAAGAACAATTCCGGTTATAAAGGCGGTGGAATAAACAGCATTGCAATAGAAGGAGATGATAAATGGATCGGGGGCAACGGTGTAACTTTATTCAAAGATGGAAAATGGACTACATTTAATAAAAGTAACTCCGGTCTTCCAGATGATTTTGTAAGCGAAATAACGATTGACAAATTTGGAAATAAATGGATTGCAACTATTAGCGGCGGTTTGGCGGTTTATAAAAAGGATGGAGTTATTTCTTCTGTAGTGAATGATAATAAGCCAGTTAACAGCACATTTCAATTGTTTGATAATTACCCGAATCCCTTTAACAATGCAACAAAAGTACGCTTCTCAATTCCGGCTAGAAATAGAATTCAATTAAAGCTTTATGATATACTTGGAAGAGAATTGTCTACGCTTATAGATGAATTAAAAGATGCCGGCGTTTATGAAGCTGTAGTAAATCTGGATGGTTATCCAAGCGGAGTTTATCTGTGTAAACTTACTTCCGGAAATTTCAGCTCGGTTAAAAAGCTAATTTACTTAAAATGATTTTTCAAGAGAGAGTTTCAAACATGTTAAATGCTTTTAGGAAAGGCTTGATGAATATGAACACAACAATAAATGTAAACCTTTTTGTTGAAGGAAGAATTGTTAAACAAATACTGCTTTTAATAATTCTTGCATGTTTAGTCTTTAACGGGCAGTCTTACGGACAAACAGTAGCGCCTCTTGCCAAAGGAAATGTTTGGGTATATCAAGGGAAAGAATCCTCTGCTAAGAGAGTCAAATATTATTTATCGGATACGATTACAATAGACGGTTCTGTTTATTTTGTCTGCAATAAAACTATTACGGATACAATTTTCCGATACTTCAGATTACGCGATGATGGCGTTTATGTGTGCAGACTTAGGAACAAAGATGTTCCCTATTATAAGTTGAATTATACTTATGCCGATACTTTAAAAAACATTGAATGGTTTGGTATATGGAGAACAGTTCTAAAGAGTGAAACTCAAGAGAATTTATTTGGTAAAGGGGCGTTGGTTAAAAATTTACATGCTAACTGGGTATTTACTCAGAGTGATGAAAAATGGACGGATGAATATGGACTTGTTTCTACTACGAATCCAATTGTAACCGGATCTAATACTTTGATAGGCTGTGTTATCAATGGTAAAGTATATGGTGATACCAGCATGGTGGTTACTAGTGTTAAAGAGAATAATATTTCGGGTGAGTTTTCTTTAGAACAGAACTATCCGAATCCATTTAACCCGGAAACAACTATTAGCTATAAGGTACAAGTTGCAAGCCAAGTAAGCTTAAAGGTGTATGATGTCTTGGGAAGAGAAATTGTAACATTGGTAGATGAATTTAAGCAGCCGGGGGTTTACAATTCTACATTCTACACTCTTCGTTCTTCACTACCAAGCGGTGTTTATTTCTATAAACTACAAGCCGGAAAATATTCTAAAGTAAATAAGATGATGTTAGTAAGATAAGAACTTAAGTTTGCCGGATTTGAATTAGAATAAATATATTCACTCCATATTCCGGTATTATGAAACTCTTGCTTTCCATGTACATACTGCTTAAGTTGAAATCAGCTAATCAATCGGTAATAAAAATGCCGCTGATTTTCCCCGATACTCAGACAAACGAAGGAATCTCTCAGACTATCCTCTATTTGTGGACAAGATGTAATGCAATCACGCTGCACTCAAAAATATATCTCATGATTATAGTTCCAACACAATTATGAAGATGCAAATTGGCTATGTAAAGCAAATATTCTTAGGAGAGGAAAATACTTTTATATAAGTGAGAATAGATTCAAACAAAACTAATAGAGGCAAAGTATGAAGGAGTATGAGAAAAACAATTATCTACTTTTTCTATTGGTATTTACTTTTTGTCTTGGGGTGCAAATTTACGGGCAACCGAATCCACTAAAAGGATTGGTTGGACCGTGCGATAATTCAAAAATATCTAACGGTGGCTGGGGAGGGCATAATATTATTTGCGAAGATGGAAGAGTATTTGAAACACCAGACAGCGGAGCTACTTGGATTGAAAAGAAAGTTGCTGACAATTTTATTGCCAAAATGATGGCTATGCAAAAAACTGGAAGTGGATTAAGTCAAAACGGTTCAATAGTTGGTAATAATGGGAAGATTTTTTCATCTAATGATAATGACCGAAACTGGCTGCAAACAAGTTCCGGTACAACAAACAACTTGAATAATCTTGTATATGGTTGGTCTCCAACTACTCATCAAAGCTGGGGATTTGCTGTTGGAGATAATTCGACTGTTCTTATCACAAAAGATGGAGGCAAAACTTGGACAAAACAATCTACACCATATCAGTACGATCATTTTTATGGAGTGTATTTTTTGAATAGTGAAGTTGGCTGGATTGTTGGCTCTATGGGAATTATTTATAAAACAATTAACTCTGGAACCACTTGGACATACGTAGAAGGAGATCATTCCAATCCGACATACAAAGGAGTAGCTTTTAGTTCCAGCGATAGCGGCAACGTAGTTGGCTCAAATGGATTTATTGGTCGTACAACTAATGGCGGTAGTACTTGGACTCAACAAAATAGCGGTACTACGGAAACCTTAAACGATATTGAATTTGTTGGTGCTGGTTCAGATACCGGTGCAGTCGTAGGCAATAAGGGAACTTTGCTTAACACAACCGATGGTGGAAATAGTTGGACAAAACAAGATTTGGGTACAACTTACAATCTTAATGATGTAACTTATGATACACGAGGATATATTTGGATTGCCGGAGATAATGGGATTTTGTTTACTAACAATCCTAGATTTCTTACCCCGACTGCGCCAAGCGGACTTAACGCTACACCAAAATCTTCGAGCCAAATTGACCTTTCTTGGCTTGATAACTCCAACAATGAAAGCGGATTTATTATTGAAAGAAAAGATGGACCTAACGAACCTTGGCAGGATACAGATACAGCAGGTGCTAACGTTGTGATTCATCACGATACTGGTCTTTCTCCAAATAAGCAATATCAATACCGGGTAAGTGCATATAATACTAGTGGTGAATCATCTTACAGTAATACGGTTGATGCTAGTACATTAAATGTTGTTCCTTCAAAGCCTACAAATCTAACAGCAACACCAAAGAGCAGTTCACAAATTGATCTTTCCTGGCTAGATAATTCCAACAATGAAACCGGATTTAAAATTGAGCGTAAAACCGAACAGCAAGAATTTTCAGAAGTTGGCGGCGCGGACTCTAATGCAACTGCATACACAGATAGGAATTTAGATGACGGTTTGAACTATATATATCGTGTCGCATCGTTAAATACAATAGGCAAGTCGCCTTATTCTAATGAAAGCTCTGCTACAACACAACTGAACGCTCCAACCAACCTCACTGCAAAAAAAAGTACTTCCGGTGGGGCTCAATTAGACTGGAAGGATAATTCGAAAAGTGAAAATGGTTTTACTATTGAAAAGAAATCCGGTACCGGAAATTTTTCTAAGTTAACGAATGTTGCAGCAAACGCAACTTCATATATTGATTCTCAAGTAAGTGTTGGGCAGCAGCTTTCGTTCCGTGTTCAGGCTTTCAATAGCATTATTATTTCGGGTTTTTCAAATACAGCTGATATTGTGATAACATCTGTAAATAATGAAATTGAAATACCAACAGAATATTCGTTGAAACAGAACTATCCGAATCCATTTAACCCGGAGACAATTATCAGTTATGAATTGCCTGAAGCAGGATATGTTACATTGAAAGTTTTTGATATACTTGGCAACGAAATAGTTACGCTTGTGAATAATTTTAAATCGGCTGGCAAACATTATTCTACTCTCATTACAACAGATTCCAAATTTACAAGCGGCTGTTACATTTACAAATTAACTGCCGGAAGTTTCTCGAGTGTTAGAAAAATGTTGCTCATTAAGTGAGATTAACTTTTATCGAAAATTTATTGCCCCGCATGTTGCGGGGCTTTTTGTTAAGTTTGTTCAGTAAAAATATTCAGCTACTTTTTCTTAAGCGGATTAAAATGAAAATGCTTGTGTCAATTTATTTGTTCAGTATGTTTTTACTGGGTTGTCAGAAAGATCCCTCAGACGGAAATGTGGTTAATACTGACAGCACCGCTCTAAAACTTCTTTATGAATATTCAACGGATATTCCTGAGCCTTCCGGATTGGCTTACAATTCTAAAACTAACACTTTGTTTGCCGTCTCCGACGCAAATTCTACTGTTTATGAAATTGATTTTAGCGGCGGGATAAAGCAGTCATTTACTATTAATAGTAAAGACCTTGAAGGAATAGTATTTTCAGCGAACTGTGATACTATGTACGTTGTTGACGAATTAAACAAAGTGGTCGCAACGTATTTGCCTGGCGGAATTAAATTATCTTCATTTCCGGTAAATGTAGCAACCGACCCGAAAAATTCACTTGAGGGAATTACAGTTGATAATAACAATCATTTATTTGTTCTCAATGAAAAGTCCCCAAGTATTCTTCTTGAATTTGTAAATCAAAAAGAAATATATAGAAGGGAACTCACTTATACTTCGGATTGCTCTGACATTTTTTACGATAAAGCTCTGGATTGTCTTTGGATGATTAGCGACGAATCGCAAAAAGTTGTAAAGCTTTCAAAGTCCGGACAATCACTTGCTCAATATTCCTTACCTTTTGAAAAGGGAGAGGGGATAACCATTGTTAACGACAAGATTTACATCATTAATGACGGCAACAGTAAATTATACGTTTTCCAAAAACCATAATGGAAATAAATAGATAATTAAAGCCGCTCAAGTATTGAAGCGGTTTTTTTGTTTTAAGTATTTGTGAATGTTTTTATTTGTTTAGCTCAAGGTGCGGATTAATAACAACTTCGATTCTTCTGTTTTTTGCTCTCCCTTCTTCACTTGAATTATTGGCTATTGGTTTTGATCCACCTAAACCAACAACAGTTATTCTTGCGGCATCAGCGCCCATCGTTGACATCAAATACTGATAAACAGAATTAGAGCGATTCTGCGAAAGTTCAATATTCTTTTGATAGTCGCCAACGCCATCAGTGTGACCTTCAATAACAACAGTACCATTAGGGAATGTTTGAATAGCCTTCTGAACTTTATTTAGCAAGCTAAAATATTGCGGCTCTAATGTAGCTTTGTTTGTTGGAAAGTTTAGGTTGACTAATCTAATTGTTAGCAAATCGCCATTCTTAATTACTTCAGCCTCGGATGGGAGAAACATAGTAGAAATTGTTTCGATCAGTTTCAAGTTTTTCTCTGTTGTTTCAGAAACTGTTTTGAATTTCACATTCTCTTGTTCCATTAATGCAAGTTTAGCTTGTGTTTCCTCAGCGGCTTTAGCCAAATTTTCGGTTTCTTTCTTAGCAACAGACAATTCTTGGGTCAATTTTTGCCCTTCGCTTTTTGAGTCTGCTAAAGCAGTTTTAGTTTCATCGAGAGATTTCTTTAGCTGCACAATTTCGGCTTTTAGGTTCTGAGCCTCTTTTTGTGAATCGGCTAATTTTGCTCTTATAGCGTTTATGCTTTGCAAAATATTAGAAGTTAGATTTTGATTGTCTGTATCGAAAGAAGGGAAGAGTTTAAGGTCTGATGCAATTTTAGCAATAGGTTCTTCCCAGAGGAGTTGTAAATCCTCCCAAGTTTTATCCTCATCTTGCATTTTTGTAAACACACCTTGCATGTAAACGCCGTGGTTTATTTCATAAAGAGCCGAGTTTAATATTTTTTTTGCGGCTAATGTATCGTATCGGTTTGCAGTGAGAACATTTTCTGCATCAGCTATATATTGTTTAATCTTTGTAATAGTTTTAGGCGTATACTTCTCAAGTTTATTATCTTCTGCTTTAGCAAGAGCGGCTTTAACATTTAATAAATATTGATCTTTTATTGCAACAAGTTCGGCATCTTTATAAAGTTTTTCAGCAAGGTTGCTATACTTTGTTACACCTTCATTATCCTTATCTTCAAATTCTTCATTAGCAGAAACGAAATTTTCTTCCGCCTCCTTCCAAATTTTGAGTGTACTTTCACTTAGTCCGTGAATCAAGACAAGTTCCCGGGTTTTCATAAGAGAGCTGAAATTTGGACTTTTACCTTTGGCTATCTCAATTGCTTTCTTGTACAATTCTATCGCTTGGTTCAAATATTCAATAGCTTTTTCCGGTTTCTGGTTTTCTTTGATTAGTTCTTCAGCATCTGCAAGTAATTCTTCTGCTTTTTTGAAATCTTGCTCGGCAAATACGCTTCCTCCGGTTGTTAGTGCTTTAAGGGAAAGGTTTTTCACTTCTTTGTGAAGTGATTCGATTGAACTTTGTGAAAAGAGATTTGATGATATGATCATACTTAGAATAACGAAAAGTAGTTTTGCTGTAACGGATAATTTCATGGTTCCTCCAGATGAATTACAAATTGTTCTTTGAATTCTCTTGCTATTCAACGTAACCAAACTTTTCTAAAACTACAATAAATAAAATTTTGAAGGGAATACTGTGTCTGAATTAAGGATGTGTATCCAGGCAATGGAAGTCTCCAATTCATTGAAACTATTCACTTAAACCAAAAAATTAATTAAATCCGGTATCGTCAAAATATTGCAAGAAAGCCTAAAAAAACTATATATTTGTCCTCGCTTTTGAGCGAATTGTTCTTTGATGCCGGGATGGCGGAATTGGTAGACGCACAGGACTTAAAATCCTGTGGGCATTTATGCCCGTGCCGGTTCGACTCCGGCTCTCGGTACGAGATTATTCAATGTACATCAAGTTTTATTGGGGTTCTTAGCTCAGTTGGCTAGAGTGTCTGCTTGACGTGCAGAAGGTCATAGGTTCGAATCCTATAGGACCCACAACAATCGGAGTTCACTCCGTTTTTTTTTATAAAGGTTTATGGAAAAGATAAATATAAAATTTCCCGATGGCTCGGTTAGAGAATTCGATAAAGGTGTTACACCTTACGAAGTTGCTAAGTCAATTTCTAACAGATTAGCCGATGATGCGCTTGTTGCAAAAGTGAATGGTTCTATGCGCGATCTTTCGTGCAAGTTGGAAAGCGATTCAGACTTGCAATTATTTACTTTTGATTCCAACGAAGGGAAAGAAACATACTGGCATTCTTCTTCTCACTTAATGGCTCACGCAGTTCTATCACTTTTCCCGGAAGCTAAATTTGGTGTAGGTCCGGCAATAGAAGGCGGATTCTATTATGATATTGATATCAATTCTCAATTGACTGAAGAAGACCTCGTTAAGATTGAAAACAAGATGATTGAAATTGCCGGTCAGAAAAATGCATTCAAGAGAACTGAGCTTAGCAAAACGGACGCATTAAAGTTTTTCGAGAAAAAGGGTGACCAGTATAAATTAGAAATCATAAGCGAATTGGATGAAACTGCAACTGCAATCAGTATTTACGATGAAGGCGATTTCACTGATTTGTGTACCGGTCCTCATATTTCGGATGCCGGCAGAATAAAGTTTGTAAAGCTTCTTACAGTTTCCGGTTCATACTGGAGAGGCGACGAGAAGAAACAAAGAATGCAAAGAATCTACGGCATTACCTTCCCAAAGAAGAAAATGCTTGAAGATCACTTAGCATTTTTAGAAGAAGCTAAGAAGCGCGATCATAGAAAACTTGGAAAGCAGCTAGACCTTTTCAGTATTCATGAAGAAGCTGGTGCCGGATTGATTTACTGGCATCCAAAAGGCGCTCGTGTTAGAAATACTATCGAGACTTTCTGGCGAGCAGCTCACTTAAAAAATGGCTACGATATTTTATATTCGCCGCATATGGGAAAGAGCTGGTTGTGGCAGACAAGCGGACACTTATCAAACTATAAAGATAATATGTACGCGCCAATGAATATTGATGAGCAAGAGTATTTCATCAAACCGATGAATTGCCCGTTCCATATTTTGATTTATCAATCGCAGCTTCGTTCTTATAGAGATTTACCGCTGCGTTGGGCTGAGCTTGGAACAGTTTACCGCTATGAAAAAAGCGGTGTTCTTCATGGTCTTCTCCGAGTAAGAGGATTCACTCAAGACGATGCTCACATTTTCTGTACACAAGAGCAGATTGAAGATGAAATTATAGAAGTAATTCGCTTCTCAAATTATATGTGGAAGTCGTTCGGTTTTGAATCTCTAAAGTTTTACATTGCTACTAAACCGGAAAAAGCTGTTGGTGATGATGCAATTTGGGAAAAGGCAACTAACGTATTAAAACTTGCTTGCGAAAAAGAAAGCATTCCATACGAGATGGATGAAGGTGGTGGAGCTTTCTACGGACCTAAGATTGATATAAAGATTAAAGATGCGCTAAACCGCGAATGGCAGATGAGTACAATTCAGTTCGATTTCAACTTGCCAGAACGTTTCGGTATGACTTATATTGGTGAAGATGGAAAAGAACACAGACCTTACATGGTTCATAGAGCTTTGTTAGGTTCTATAGAAAGATTCTTTGGAGTTTTGATTGAACATTACGGTGGCGCGTTCCCAACTTGGTTAGCTCCATTGCAAGTTGCTATTGTTCCGGTTTCTCAAGTATTTATGGATTATGCTAAGAGTGTTGCAGATCAACTGAAAGCTGCTGATATTAATGTTGAACTTGATGAAAGAAATGAAAAGATTGGTTATAAGATTCGAGATTGGGAAACCAAGAAAGTTCCTTATATGTTAGTTGTTGGAGAAAAGGAAAAAGAAGCAGATGCAGTTTCTGTCAGACAGCACAAACTTGGCGATAAGGGAAGTGTAAAAGTTTCTGAATTCATTAAACAGATTAAAGAAGAAATAGATAACAAAGTAAATCACAATTAAAAGAGGTATCTCATCACTCAAGTAAAGAATAGAGTCAATCAAGAAATTCGAGTTGCAGAAGTTCGTTTGATTGGCGCTGACGGAGAACAAATAGGAATCGTTTCTATTAAAGAGGCTCTGAAAAAAGCAGAAGAAGCAAATTTAGATTTAGTTGAAATAGCACCACAAGCTGTACCGCCCGTTTGCAAAGTTATTGATTATGGTAAATTTGCTTACGAGCTTCAGAAGAAAGAAAAACTTCAGAAAAAAAATCAGCAAGTAAGTGTTCTCAAAGAAATCAGATTACATCCAAATACCGATACTCACGATTTTGATTTTAAAGCCCGGCATGCAGCAAATTTTGTTGAGGAAGGCGATAAGGTTAAAGTCTCTGTCATTTTCAAAGGAAGAGAGTTGGCCTATACTGAAATTGGAGAAAATCTTCTTAAAAAATTTATTGAGAGATTGAGCGAAGTAGCAAAAGTTGAACAAGAACCAAAGTTTGAAGGCCGTGCAATGCACGCTATATTAGCGCCGTCAAAGGGCAAAAAGAAAAAATAGATAGGTGAATCAATGCCAAAAATGAAAAGCAACAGAGGAGCAGCAAAAACATTCCGCAAAACCGGCTCCGGAAAAATCAAAAGAAACAAGGCTTACAAATCACACATCCTTACTTCTAAGTCTCGTACTAGAAAAAGAAACTTGAGAAAAGGATTGCTGGTTTCTAAAGCTGATGAAAAACGCGTAGCAATAATGCTTCAATAATAGGAGAAACAACTAATGCCTCGTTCAGTAAATCACGTCGCTTCTAAAGCAAGACGTAAGAAAGTACTAAAAATGGCGAAGGGCTACTGGGGTGCCCGCGGCAACGTATGGACTGTTGCTAAAACCCACGTTGAAAAAGGTCTTGTCCACGCATACAGAGATCGCAAACTTAAGAAACGTGAATATAGGAGTTTGTGGATTGTTCGTATTAATGCAGCTGCAAGAATCAACGGTACAACATACTCCAGATTGATAAATGCCTTGAACAAAAAAGGCGTTACAATTAACCGTAAGTTACTTGCCAGTTTAGCAGTCGAAAATCCTCAAGCCTTTGCTGATGTTGTAAAATTTGCAACTAACTAATTTATATCCCTCTCGAAATCTGTTTAAAGTTTCGGGAGGGAATTTTTTTAAATTGTCGGGACTAAGTAATGTTAGATAGAATTGAATCAACCCGCAAAATTTTTGATGAAGACCTCTCCAAAGTAACCGATCTTGCTTCTCTCGAAGAACTACGCATAAAATATCTCAGCAGAAAAGGTTTGATAACTCAAATTGTAGATTCTTTGAAGGATGTTCCAAAAGAAGAAAAACCAAAAGCCGGTAAAGCTGTTAATGAGTTGAAGAATCACACCAATAGTTCTTTTGAAGAATTGAAATTGAAATTGGAAAGTGAAACTATTAACAGGGAAGAGTTCATTGATTTGTCATTGCCGGGTGTTGAGAAGGCGATTGGCAGCAAACATATTATTACACAGACGCTTGATGAGATCAAAAATATTTTCAAAGGATTAGGTTTCTCCGTTTACGAAGGTCCCGAGTTAGAAAGCGATTACAACAATTTTACTGCACTAAATTTTGCAGAAGATCATCCTGCGCGAGATATGCAAGATACTTTCTTTGTTACTGATAAATTTTTATTGAGAACGCATACATCTCCGGTTCAAATTAGATTGATGACTTCAAAACAGCCGCCTCTGCGCGCGATTATGCCCGGCAAAGTTTACAGAAATGAAGCAGTAAGCGCAAAAAGCTATTGCTTGTTCCATCAGGTAGAGGGTTTGTATGTTGATACTGATGTAACTTTTGCAGAATTAAAAGGAACGCTTGTTGCGTTTGTAAAGCAATTTTTTGGACAAGATGTTCAGTATAGATTTCGTCCAAGTTTCTTCCCATTTACAGAACCAAGTGCCGAAATGGATATTTGGTGGGAGCCGAAAGGTAAAGAGGGAAGATGGATGGAGATTCTTGGTTGCGGTATGGTTGATCCAAACGTTTTGAGAAATGTTGGTATTGATCCCGAGAAATATGTTGGTTACGCATTTGGAATGGGAATAGAGAGAACAGCAATGCGCAAGTATGGCATTGATGACATCAGAATTTTATTTGATAATGACAAGAGATTTTTAACTCAATTTTAATTGGTGTGTTGGTGAATTTGTGGACAAATTCTTTAGCCACGAAGTCGTTAGGTGCTAAAAAGATTACTGAATATTTTATAATTAATTGGATGTTAGAAAGGATAAAAATGCATCAAATATTTATAGATAAATTCATTATTCCAGAATCTTCTTTAGATGAGTTTTCAGAAAGAATGAATTATAACAGAGAATTCATAAAGAAAATATCTGGATTTGTTCAAGATAAAGTTTATAAAAGTATCGATGAGCAAGGAAACAGTTTGATTATTACAATAGCAGAATGGGAAGATGAATTATCCTTAACAAAAGCAAAAGAGTTGGTTCAGAATGAATATAAACGCATAAATTTTAATCCACCGGAATTTATGTCAAAACTGAACGTAAAAATGGAAAGAGGAACTTATCAAGAAATAGATACATACTAAATTTATAAACACCTAGCCAACCCATCATGCCGACCGCCAAAACATACCCGGCATTTGGTTGCTTTTAAGTAGTAGCACAGGCTTGGTCTCGCTATGCGGGAATCGAAGTAGTTCTTTTAAGTAAGTTTCAGAAAATAATTAACAAAGTCTTTGCAAGGCAGCATTGCTAAATTGGGCTGCGGCTTATGGCAAGACATCAAGAAGAACTAAAAAGGTGACACAGTGAAGATTTCTCTTAATTGGCTGAAAGATTACATTGATTTGAGCGGCATTTCTGCTGAGGAAATTGTTGAAAAGATAACTTATGCCGGTTTGGAAGTTGAAGAAGTGGCTGATCAGTCTATGAACTTTACAAACATGATTGTTGGTTTTGTTAAGGATAGAAAGAAACATCCAAACGCTGACAAGCTTTCTCTTTGCATCGTTAGTGACGGCACTCGTGATTATAATGTTGTTTGTGGCGCTCCAAATGTTGCTGCCGGACAAAAAATAGCTTTCGCTAAAATTGGGACTATAATTCCAAACGGCGGATTCAAGATTGAGAAAGCAAAAATTCGTGGTGAAGTTTCCGAAGGAATGATTTGTTCTGAAAGGGAGCTTGGAATTAGTGATAATCACGAAGGCATAATGGTTTTGGATTCTTCTTTGGCTGAAGGAACCGAATTATCTACTGCACTTGGTTTAGATGATGTAACAATGGAAATCAACATTACACCCAACAGAGCAGATGCATTAAGCCACATTGGTGTTGCTAGAGATTTGTGTGCGATATTTAATCGTCCGCTAAAATATCCAAACATTGATTTGAATGAATCCGGCAAGAAGTCGGAAGAATTAGCTGCTGTTGAAATCAGAGATTCACAGAAATGTCCCCGCTATATAGGTAAAGTAGTTTCAAATGTTGAGATAAAAGAATCGCCGGAGTGGATGAAGAAGAGATTAAAGAGCATCGGCTTGCGTCCAATTAACAACGTTGTGGATGTAACAAACTATGTACTTCACGAAGTTGGTCAGCCGCTTCATGCATTCGATTTGGATAACCTTGCACATAAGAAAATTGTAGTTCGCCGCGCAGAAGAAGGTGAAAAGTTTGTAACTCTTGATTCAAAAGAGCGCAAAATGAAATCATCTGACTTAATGATTTGCGATGCGGAAAGATCGGTAGCTATTGCGGGTGTAATGGGAGGCGAAAATTCGGAAGTAACTGCTACCACAAAAAACATATTAGTTGAGAGCGCGTATTTCAATCCTTCGTCGGTTAGAAAAACGGCTAAAAATTTGGCGCTATCTACAGATGCTTCTTACCGCTTTGAAAGAGGAACAGATTATAATATTACACTTTGGGCAGCCAAACGTGCGGCACAATTAATCCAGCAAACTGCGGGTGGTGAAATTGCCTTAGGTGAAATTGACGCTTATCCAAATCAAATTCTATCACCAAAAGTTGAAGTTCGTTTTGCTCGCATTAACAAAATTCTCGGTTATGAAATTCCTAAAGTAGTTGCTGAAAGAATTTTAACTAATCTTGGTTTTGTTGTTGTAGAGAAGTCGGAAGAAAAATTGTTTGTTGAAATTCCATCTTACCGTGGCGATGTTGAACGTGAAATTGATCTTATTGAAGAAGTAGCAAGGATTTATGGCTACAATAACATTCCCGAAATAAACAAAATCTCCATTACACTGGAAGAAAAAGTTGATCAATCGGAATTTACCGACCGATTAAGAACGGTTTTTAACTCACTCGGATTCTATGAAATAGTAACTAACTCGATGCTCAGCGAAAATATCGCAACAAAATTTGGTAGCCCGGTTTCTGTGTTAAATCCGCAAAGTAGCGAAATGTCTCACATTAGACCTTCGTTATTGCCCGGGATGTTAACTACTGTTGCTAATAATCTTAAAGTAAGCGAAAAAGATTTGATGCTATTTGAATTGGGCAAAATCATAAATAAAAAGAATAACGCCATAATTAGTTTCGATGATTTTGAAGAGACAGAAAATTGCGTTGCAATCATTACTGGAAATTCAGTTAGGACAAAATGGTACGCTAAGGACAAACAATTTGACCTTTATGATTTGAAAGGAATTGTTGAAGTTCTTTTAAGTAAGCAACTACCTGGAGTTCAAATAACTTTTGAAAGAGGATCTGCATCAAGTAAAAATTATAAAAATGGGCTGAATGTTCTTGTTAACGAAACCACCATAGGTGAAATTGGTGAATTGAGAGACTCGGTTGCTGCAATTTTTGATGTTAACCAAAAAACTTACGCTTTAGAGATAAATATAGACGAGTTGAAAAAGATTGTAACTCCTAAAAAATCATTTAACGAATTATTGAAGTTTCCTAAGGTTTACCGTGATTGTGCCTTCGTTTTAGATGCCGATATTGAATCCGGGCAAGTTGTGGAAGTTATTAAACAATCGAGCACTAAACTATTGCATAATGTAATCTTATTTGATATTTTCCAAAGTGAAAGTTTAGGTAAGCATAAGAAAAGTCTTGCATTTCAGTTAGAGTATTTTGACTTAGCCCGAACTTTGACAGAGGAAGAAGTTGATAAAGATTTTAGAACTGCGATAAAAGCAGTAGAAACTAAATTTACGGCACAATTAAGAGGAACTTGATTGTCAGAAACTTCAAAATATGATTTGTTCTTGGATGAACTAAGTGCTCTTGAAAAGCAAATCTATATTTATATTCAAAAGGGAACTGAATTAGCCGAGACGAATCAAGGCTTAAACAACCGAATTTCCTTACTAGAACGGGAAAATGAATCACTTAAGAAAAAAATAGTAGAAATTGAATCAAAAGTTAGTAGAACCTTGTTAAATGATCAGAACATTTTTGGTGACGATGCATTTAACGTTGAAGAAAAAGAAGCATTGAAGCACAAGATTTCAGAATTGATAGCCAGAATTGACTATCATTTACGTTCATAACAATTTTGTTGGATGTAGGTTGGCTCAAAATGACTGAAAAAAAGAAGCTTAAAGTAAAAATCTTTGATAGAGAATATTCACTACTAGTTGAAAACCAAGAAATAGCTGCTGAATTAGCTGAATACGTAAATTCTATAATGGAAGAAACACGCGACGAATTACCTGATCAACCAAAAGATACAATAGCAATTATTGCTGCTCTAAATATTGCTTATGATTTATTTGTTGAAAAGAATAGATTTCGTGAATTCAGCATTCAAGCTACAGACAAAGTGAAAAAGATTAAGCTTCTTCTTAACGAATCTAAGTCATTAGCCAACCAATCGTAGTTTACCGCACTGCCGGTTTTATACGAAAGAACTAACAAATTATATAACCTAAGGGTTATTGACTCGCGGCGTGTATTACAGGCCTCACCCGATTCGTCGGGCTCTCGGTTTACCGGGACTAGTGGAAGTAAAAAGCGTCGGGCAATTCCCCACATTACGGGTAGATATAGTTCTTTTCAAGATAATTTACCGGCCAGTGCGGAATATATATTTCTTATATGGAGGTCGGATGGATAATATGTTGTTTGTTGTAGGTGGAGCAGTAGCAATAGCCGTTGCTGCGTTTTTACTTGGATGGTTCTTAAATTCCAAAGTTGGCAAGAATAGCATTGAAACTGCAAAAAATAGTATTGAAGTCGCTAAAGAAAAATCAAAATCAATAATCGAAGATGCTGAAAAAGAAGCGAAACATCTTAAGCGTGAAAAACTATTAGAAGTTAAAGATGAATGGCTTAAGAAGAAGCAAGAGTTTGATGTAGATGTTAATGCTAAAAAACAGAAACTTCAAAACCATGAAAAACAGTTAGAAACCAGAGAAGAAAATCTTGAGAAGAAGTTTGAAGTAGTAACGCAAAAAGAAAAAGATATTAAAATAGCTGAGAAGAATGTCGCTACCCAAAAACAAGAATTGGATAGAAAACACTCCGAGCTTGATAACTTGATTGTTGAGCAGAATGTTCGGCTCGAAAAGACAGCCGGATTAACATCTGAAGAAGCTAAAAAGATGTTAATGGAAAACATGATCAACAAAGCTAAGACCGATGCAGCACAATCAGTTAAAGAGATTCGCGATCAAGCTAAAGTTGATGCTAAAAAGGAATCACAAAAAATTGTTGTTCAAGCAATTCAAAGAACTGCAGTTGACCACTCCGTTGAATCCACTGTTTCGGTAGTTCAGATTCAAAATGATGAAATGAAGGGAAGAATTATTGGTCGCGAAGGAAGAAACATTCGCGCATTTGAAGCTGCCACCGGTGTTGATGTAATTGTTGATGATACACCTGAAGCGGTTATTCTTTCAGCCTTCGATCAATTCCGTCGTGAAGTAGCAAGAATTTCATTGGAAAGATTAATCTCAGACGGCAGAATCCATCCGGCGCGTATTGAGGAAGTGGTTGCAAAAGTTCAATCTGAACTTGATGAAGAAATTCAGAAAGAAGGAGAGAACACTATAATTCAACTTGGTTTACACGGAGTTCACATCGAATTGGTTAAGCACATTGGCAAGATGAAATACCGTTCAAGCTACGGACAGAATTTACTTCAACACAGTATAGAAGTAGCCTACTTAACCGGCATCATGGCTGCTGAATTAGGATTCGATACCAACCTTGCTAGACGCGCAGGTTTATTACACGACGTAGGTAAAACAATTGATAGAAATGTCGAAGGTCCACACGCATTACTTGGCTACGATTTAACCAAGAAGTACAATGAACATCCGATTGTTGTTAACGCGGTAGGCTCTCACCATGAAGATATTGAAATGGAGCATCCAATTGCTGCTTTAGTTCAAGCTGCCGATGCAATTAGCGGTGCAAGACCTGGCGCGAGACGCGAACCGCTTGAAAGTTATGTTAAACGATTAGAGAATTTGGAAACTTTAGCTAAATCGTTTGAAGGCGTTGCCAAAACTTACGCAATACAAGCCGGACGTGAAGTTCGTGTTGTTGTAGAACCTGACAAAGTGGATGATGTTTTTGCAGACCGTTTAGCAAATGATATCGCCGCAAAGATTCAAGAAGAAATGGAATATCCCGGACAGATTAAAGTTACTGTTATCCGCGAGTTAAGAAAAATAGCTTACGCAAAATAAACTAAGAGCCCCGATTTTATCGGGGTTTCTCTTTTAATGAGATGAAGAAAATAAAAGTAGCTATAACAGGTGGAATCGGTTCTGGTAAATCGAGCGTTTCCGATTATCTTGAAAAGAAAGGACACTCAGTTTTAAGGGCAGATTTAATCGCCAAAGAACTGATGGCGCAAGATGCACAAATCAAAAAGAAGCTGATAGAAGAATTCGGGGAAGAATCATATTCAAACGATAAGCTAAATACAAAATACCTTGCCGCAAATGCATTTTCCAATGAAGAAAACGTTCAGAAAATAAATTCAATTGTCCATCCGCCGGTGATGGAAAAAATTGATCAGCTTGCCAAAGAAATTTTCAAGAATCAAGATATTGTCTTTATAGAAACTGCGTTGGTCTATGAAGCCAATCTTGAGGATTTTTTCGATTATGTTTTGCTGGTTTTAGCTGATGAAAAGACTAGAATTGAAAGAATTATCAATAGGGAGACGGTAACTGAAGAACAGGTTAGAGCCAGAATGCAGTATCAAATCCCGGACGAAGAAAAGAAAGACGATGCCGATTTTGTTCTAGATAACAATACCACACTACAAGAGTTGGAGAACAGAGTTGAGTTTCTGCTAATACTAATTAGACAATTAACCGCTTGATCAAAAAAGCTTATTTGCTTTAAAGACCTGCCTCTCCTAATTTTCATCACTAAAAATTCTTAAATAGGTGCTATAGTGAATTTCCTTAATCAACTAATTGTAAAGTTCGTAAAACTGTTGCCGCAACCGGTCGTTTATGTGTTTGCAAAGCGGTACATTGCCGGCGTTAAGCTTGATGATGCTGTACGAGTAGTAAAAGAATTAAACGCAAAAGGTATTGTTGCAACTATGGATGTTTTAGGTGAGGCTGTTTCTACAAAAAAAGAAAGTGAAGATGCCAAGAAAGAATGTCTTGAAGTCCTGGATACGATTAACAAGAACAAACTCAACGCAAATTTATCGCTAAAACCTACTCAGTTGGGATTAGCAATTGATGAACAATTTTGTTTTGAACAAGTAACTGAAATCTTGGAACGTGCGAAAAGCTACAATAACTTTGTTAGAATTGATATGGAAGATTCTCCCTACACAGATGTAACGATTAAGTTGTTTAATAGAGTCCGAGAGAAATACAACAATGTTGGTATTGTTGTGCAAGCGTATCTGAAGCGTACACTGAATGACGTAAAGGAGCTTGATAAATCCGGTACCAACTACCGTTTGTGCAAAGGTATTTATGTAGAGCCGGCAGAAATTGCTTACAAAGAATACCAGAGAGTTCGTGAAAACTATCTTGATATTCTAAAACAGATGCTTGATGATGGGAACTACGTTGGCATTGCAACTCACGATGACTATTTAGTTGAGAGCTCGTATAAAATTTTGAAAGAAAAGAACATTACAAAAGATAAGTATGAGTTCCAGATGCTCTATGGTGTAAAGGAAAGTTTAAGAGATAGAATAAACAAAGACGGACACAAAATTCGCGTTTATGTTCCGTTTGGAGAACATTGGTATAAGTACTCCATAAGAAGACTGCAGGAAAATCCAAACATGGCTTGGTATATTGTTAAAAGCCTTTTTTCGTTTAACTGATGAATGTTCTTGGAATAGAAAGTTCTTGCGACGAAACTTCGGTTTCGGTTATCAGTGATGGGAAGATTTTATCGAACTTAATTTCTTCGCAGGACATTCATAAAATTTATGGTGGAGTTGTGCCCGAACTTTCAAGTCGGGCACACTTGCAAATGGTAATGCCTCTAGTACGACAAGCCCTACTCGATTCAAACTTAGAAAAAGATAAAATTGATTTGCTTGCGGCAACTGCTGGTCCCGGATTAATTGGCGCGTTGCTAGTAGGGCTTACTTTTGCCAAAGGATTTGCTTATTCACTTAACAAACCATTCGTGCCGGTAAACCATATTGAAGGGCACGTTTTTTCCGGATTCTTAATGGAAGAAAAACCGGAGTTTCCATTTCTGAGTTTAGTTGTTTCCGGCGGACACACGCTGCTACTGTTGGTGAAAAGCGATGTCGAAATTGTTAAGCTAGGAAGTACGATTGATGATGCAGCCGGCGAAGCGTTTGATAAAGTTTCAAAATTAGTTGGGCTTGGTTATCCGGGCGGACCAATGATACAGAGCGCCGCGGAAAATCAAAGAACAGATTTTGTAAACTTTCCGGTCTCTAAATGTAAAAATGAATTTGATTTTTCGTTTAGCGGAATAAAAACTTCGGTTCTTCGATTCGTACAAAAAGAATATGGCGAGCCGAATAAAATTCCGTTGGAACATTTATCTCTTATTGCTGCTTCTTTTCAAAAATCAGTTGTAAGGGCTTTGATTGAAAAATCCGAGCGGGCACTGAAACAGCATCATGTTAATTCAATTTCCCTTGTCGGTGGAGTAGCGGCAAATAAACTGCTACGTGAAGAATTCTCTAAACTTGCAGAACGCTATCACAAAAAGATTGTTGTCCCGTCACTCGAATTTTGCGGAGATAATGCAGCTATGATTGCCTACCGTGGTCAAAAAGTTTATGAAGCTGGATTCCGTTATGAATTTAGTTTTAATGCCTATCCCAGTCTTAGTGACTATTCTTTCATAAAATAATTTATTTATATTTCTGCTACATTAAACCAAAGTAAGAATGACAGAAGAGCCGAAAAAAAAATCCAGACCATTGCTTTCGCGCAACGAGATGTATGTTGTTATTTCTTTTTTTGCTTTCGTATTAGTTGTTCTCATTATCACTTTTTATTCACCTAATTCTTTGCCATCTGATAAACCGGTAGAAGTTGAATTGCGTAGGGGTGATTCCGTAAATCAAATTATTGACAGCCTTTATGCAAAGAAGATTATTCCAAGCAAGTTTAATATGAAGGTTGCAATAATGCTGAGAGGTGCCGAAAAGAAAATTAAAGCCGGCACTTATTTTATTGATAAACCCATGAGCTATTTGGAATTAATTGATGCCTTGAGCGGCGACAAATTATCAATGCAAAAATTAGTTACTATACCGGAAGGAATTGGACAACCGGAACTTGCTTCGCTCTTGCAAAAAGAATTGGGTATAGACTCTTCGGAGTTCATCGGTTTATCCGGCAGCAAGTCATTTCTACGCTCACTTAAAATTGAGGCTGATAATTTGGAAGGCTATCTATTGCCGGAAACATATTATTTTTTAGCATCAAGCGGCGCCCGCGGTGTTATTCGCAAATTGAACAATGAACTGAACAACATCTGGACGAAAAAAAATAAAGAGCAGTTAAAAAAACTCAAGATGACTGAACATCAGATACTAACTATTGCTTCTATCATTGATGGTGAATCAAATGTGTTCTCCGAGTTTGCAACAATTTCCGGAGTATATCATAACAGATTAAGAAAAGGAATGGCTCTGCAAGCTGACCCGACAGTAGCTTACTTAATCAGAAATAGAAAAAACAAAAAAATAACCCGCAGAGATTTAGAAATTAATTCACCTTACAATACGTATAAAAATCCCGGGTTACCGCCGGGACCAATAAGCAATCCGGGCAAGCAGGCAATAACGGCTGCTTTGTATCCGGAGAAAAATAATTTTCTCTATTTTGTTGCAAATGGAAATGGCACACATTCATTTTCTACAAACTATGAGCAACATGCAATTAATGTGAGTAACTACAGAAAATGGTTAAGAAGTCAAAATTAGCTCTACTGTTCGCGAATATTTTATTTATTGCCGGATGTGCAAATCAAATGGCACCAGTTGGTGGAGAGGTGGATAAAATTCCACCCGAAATAATTGAAAGTTACCCAAAAGATAGAACGACAAATTATACAGAAAATTTTATCGAGCTAAAGTTTAGCGAGTATGTTGATAAACTATCAGTTCAGAACTCTGTTTTTATTTCTCCAGCATTAGAACATGGCTTAAATTACGATTGGTCTGGCAAGAGTGTTACTATTGAGCTTAAGGATACACTTCAAAAGAATACTACTTACACTGTAACTATAGGTACGGAAGTACTTGATTTGAATAACCGCAACAAAATGACTCAGCCTTTTACTTTTGCATTTTCTACCGGCAGTAAAATTGATACGGCAAAAATTTCCGGGAAAGTTTATGATTCAAAAGTTGACGGAGTGATGATTTATGCGTATCAAACTTCCGGAGAGATAGATGTTGCAAAACAAAAACCAAATTATGTCTCGCAAGTAGGAAAGAATGGATTCTATTCCTTAGTTGGTCTGCGAGACGGAGAATATAAAGTTCTTGCGATACGAGACAATATGCTTGATATGCTTTATCAAAAAAATGATGATGAGTTTGGCGTGCAAGCAAATAAAATTGAGTTAAATCCGGATAATACAGAAGTAGAGCATGTGGATTTCTTTCTATCTAAGGAAGACACAATAGCTCCTAAACTAACATCTGCATTTATGAAAGATAGAAATCATTTAGTTGTCGAGTTTAGTGAGGGAATAGATAGCTCAAAGTTGAATTCAACAAACTTTGCTCTTGTAGATACGACAGCAAAAAAAAATATTTTCCCAAAATATTTTTATAAACTTGATTCAAAACCAAATCAGTTCTATCTGGCGTTTGATGACACAACTTCTTTCAAGGATTATGTTTTGGCGGCAAACGGTTTTGAAGACTTGCACGCAAACAAAACAGAGTCTGATAAGATTAACTTTATCTACAAAGCTGAAAAGGACACGTTCCCGAATAAACTGCTGAAAGCCTTTGGTGACATGCTGGATGAGAAAGTTGATTTCGAAAGACCGGTTGTAAAGATTCAGTTTGCCGATGGAATTGATTTGAGTGATGTAACAAAAAGAACAACTATTGAAGATGCGAGAAAGAGTCTGGTGGACTTCACAACAAAGAAAATTGATGATGTTCTTTTTGAACTGAACATTTCGTCCAAGTTGAAAGCCGGTTCCGAATACTTTGTGAAATTTTATGCCAAAGACTTGCAAGACCTTTCCTTCAAGAATATTGACACAGTTTATCAAAGTAAATTTGTTACTTCTACGGAACTCGATTTTGGCGGTGTTTCCGGTTCTGTTGAGAGCAGTGATTCAACACTTGTGACTGTGTTGGAAACTGTAAATGTGCCCAAAAGGGTTTATCATCAAAAGAATGATGCGAAGAAGAAATTCGATTTTAAAAAAGTAATTCCCGGAAAATATTTCGTTTGGACTTATAGAGACAAAAACAAAAACGGAAAGTATGATACCGGCATTATTACGCCGTTTAAATTTGCCGAGGATTTCCGGTTTTACAACGATACTTTAAATCTCCGTGCCCGCTGGCCAGTTGGTGATGTACTTATTCATTTTGGCGAGAAATAAAAATGTTCTTAAGCCACAAATTCTTAGACAATATTGTAGTGAACCTCTGCTTGGTTTCGTTTAATAGAAAATTGACCGGCAATTAGTTAGATTTAATTCAGTAGTCTGTGAGGAAAGGTAAAACATGAAAACAGAAATTATCTTTATTGTCCAAGAATCATTAGATGGCGGGTATGAAGCACGCGCTTTGAGCGATTCGATTTTCACTGAAGCTGAAAACCTAGAGGAGTTGAAAAAAAATATCAAAGAAGCAGTCGCCTGCCATTTTGAAGAAGGTGAAATGCCGAAGATTATTCGCCTTCACTACATCAAAGAAGAAGTTATTGCTGCATGAGAATACCAAGAGATGTCTCGGCGGAACAATTAATTAAAGCTCTTGCTGTTTTGGGTTATCAAGTAACAAGACAGAGGGGAAGCCACATAAGATTAACTGCCATTATCAATTCTGAAGAACACCATATAACAATACCAAACCATACTCCAATCAAAATTGGAACGCTTAACAGTATTCTTACTGATGTAGCGTCTCGTAATAAGCTTAGTAAGGAAGAAATTATACTTCGACTATTTTAACCGCGGTTATGTACAAGACAAGAAACGAACCTACAAGAACACTTTAGATCATATGGCGATTATTACAAATCAATTGTAGAGGTAATACCTTTTGGATAATTTTTTAAACCAGCTCAAATCTTTGTTCAGATAAGGTATAATATCGTCAACTAAGAAGTGTTTAGTAAACTTCTTTCTTATTTTGTCTGTGCCCATCACTTTATCAAACATTTTAATGCGAGCCGGGCTTGTAAGTAAGAAAGGATTTTTATCCGGATACATTTTGTTATGAACTTGCAAAAAGTAGAATTGTACTTCGAGCAAATTTACCTTTTCCAAATCCATAATATGAATTTGTACACCATTGAGCACTTTATCTTTCCAATCACCGTAACGAGGCGTGTAGGAAATTGATCTGAAAATCACTCCTGGCAATTTCAAGTCGTTCAAGTTTTTTGCAAGAGAATCAGCATCAATCCACTCGGCGGCAAAAGTTTGGAAAGAAAGCGTATAAGAAATCCCAATTCCAAAAATAATTAGCTCGCCGAGAACACCGCTAGCAACCAAATAAGCCGGAGTTTCTTGATATGGCACATTTGGAGATGTTGGAACCCAAGCTAAACCTGTATCGCTAAATTTCATCCAGCGTTTCCAACCTTCCATTTTAACGACTTGCAGTTTGCACTTAATTTTATTTCCAATAGAGCGTTTGGTGTTTATCAGATTTGCAAGTTCGCCGCATGTTAAACCGTACACGTATGGAATTTCAAACTTGCTTACATGAGATTCATAACCTTCTTCAACAACATTACCTTCAATTCTGTAGCCGCCTAATGGATTTGGTCTATCGAGAACGATAAAAGGAATTTTATTTTCTGCAGCAGCTTCCATGCACAAACCCATAGAAGAAATATATGTGTAGGATCTAACTCCGATATCTTGAATATCGTAAACAAGAACGTCAACATCAGCTAGCATTTCCTTAGTTGGTTTGGATGTTTTGCCGTAGATTGAAAAATAAGTGATTCCGCTTACCGAGTCTTTGAAGTGTTCGAATGTAATCCCAGCGCCAATCATTCCTTTCAAGCCATGTTCCGGTGAATAAACCGAAACGAGTTTGAAATTTTTTGCCTGCTTAAAAAGGTCGTGAGTTGAAAGGAGTTTGCTGTTAACGCCGGTATGATTAGTAATTAAACCAACTCGTTTTCCATTCAGCATTGAGAATTGATCGCGTTCCAGCACATCAATACCCAGCATTACTTTTTGAGCTAGGATTTGATTTGAACTGGCTATAAAAAAAGAGATGCAGAAAAATAAAATGGTTGAAAGATATTTGATTCCGGAAATTCTAAATAGTTTATGCATCTCTTATCCTAAAATTATTGTGGTTGAATTGCAGTAAATACTTTCTCAAGTAAGCGGTCGCTTTCCTGGCAAGTTTCATCTAGAATGATATCGGCTCGCTTTTTAATCTCTTGCGCTATTGTTTGGTTAGCAAGTGAAGAACAATTTATCAGAACATTCATGTATGCGCCTTTGGATGCAGTAGCGACAAGTGCGGCAGCTACACCGGCATCTGATAGGGAATTTTTATTACCTTTCTCAATTACGACTTTCAATAGTGGCAAAAGCTCTTTCGCTTTTTGCATAACATCTGCCGGAACCTCAGCAGCTCCCATTGTAGCTTGCTCAATCGCTTTGCCTCTGGCATCTTTATCAGCATCGGTTTCTTTGGGCAGTTTGAACGCTTCCATAACTTTATCGAAAGCGGCATTGTCTTTTTGTCCCAATTCAAAAAAAACTTTTTGATATTCATCCAATTTCGTTTTCAAAGAAATCATTTCGGCTTCAACTTCGGCATATTTTTTCTTGCCGATTGTTAATCCACAGACCATGGAACCCAAACTTGAAGAAAGTGCGCCGCAAAGTGCAGCAACGTTTCCGCCGCCCGGAGTAGAAGCGTTTGAAGATAAATCATCAAAGTATTGTTGTAGTGATTTTGATAAATCCATTTTATTTCCTCTTCATTTTTCTAATTACTATATACTCAATACTAAATACTACTAAGTAGATACTCAATTATTTTTTCTTCCGGCTTAAACGGATTAAGAGAACTCAAGCCTAAGTTTTCGATTGCAACTTCAACAAGTTTATTCTCATTTATCTCTTTATTGTTCGTGTAAAACTTTCCGGCCTCCAACAAAGAGGCAAGGGGAACGAGTCCAACAATTTCACTTCCGGTAACTGTAACACCAAGACGGGCGGCTTCCTTTTTCACCTCTTCGAATGCAACATGAATTGGAGTAATGGTGTAGTTAGTTAAGTTCATCGAAACTTGAGTTAAGTTATATTTCTCTAGAGAAACGCCCATACCTTTAACTTCTTTTAATCTGCCTGGAACCTTAATTGGCTTTCCCTCAACTTTAATGATAGCGCCATTTTCATCTCGTTTAGAATAGCCGCTTTCGCGAAGAACTTCACCGATTTCTTTGGCGTACTTTACATCTGTAGAGTTAATATTAACATTGTAAGCTACTAGGAAAAAACGGGAGCCGGTTACAATACCACCAAGTTTTGGATTAAAGAAAGCTTCGCCAAAATCGGGTGCCCAATTAGGGTCTTGCAATTTAGCTTCCAGACCTTCGTATTCCCCTTGGCGTATTGTTGGAAGACTTTTTCTTTCCGGTTTGCGTGCCGCTGCTTCATAAAGATAAACCGGCACATTTAATTCTTTTGAAATGATTTCGGCAAATTGCTCTGAAATCTTAACACACTCTTCAGTAGTAACATTTGAAACCGGAACGAAAGGAACCACATCAATTGCTCCAAGACGAGGATGTTCTCCTTTGTGATTTCTCATATCAATGCAGTTCGCAGCAGCACGACAAGCGTTAACCGCACCATTTAGAATTCCAGTTTCGTTGCCGGCTATTGTAACAACTACACGGTTATAATCTGCATCCGGCTCCAAGCTTAATAATTTTACATCCGACGTTGAAGCTAACGCTTCTTTTATCGCATCAAACGTTTTTTGGTCTCTTCCTTCACTAAAATTTGGAACGCACTCGATAATCTTTGCTTTTGTTTCGCCCATAAAGTTTAATTCTCCACATTTCTTGAGTAAACTATTTTACCTTTTTTGATTGTGTATTTATTCAGATTTATACCAATGTTATAGATGATTTCAGATATATCCTTCGCTTCAAAAATTGCAAAATCGGCTTGTTTGCCAATTTCCAGACTGCCAATATTTTCTTGCACTCCCATCGCATAAGCTGAATTGATTGTAGCGGCAGATATTATTTCCTCAGAACTCATTTTGTAATTAAGCGCTGCCAACTGCATAATTAATTGCAAATTGGGTATATGAGAGGAGCCGGGATTGTAATCTGTAGCGAGAGCTACAATGGCGTTATTTTCAATTAATTTTCTCGCCGGTGCGAAGGGGCAATTCAAGAAAAATGAAACACCGGGAAGAAGTACAGCGGCGGTATTACTCTTGGCTAGTTTTGGTATGTCATCATCAGCTATTACTTCCAAATGATCAACTGAAAGAGCTTTGTGCTTTAGTGCAACATCCAGACCGCCAACTACATTAAACTGTTCTGTATGAAGTCTCAATTTGTAACCAAGCTTTTTAGCTTTCGTGAAAATCAAATCTACGTCTTCAGAAGAGAATGCAGTTTTCTCACAAAAAGCATCAACATGATCAGCTAACTTATTTTTGATGATATAGGGAAGTAATTCCTCAATAATCAGTTTAAGATATTGCCCGTGATCGTTTTTGTATTCGGGCGGATAAGTATGCGCGCCGAGAAAAGTCGGTACTATATCAATAGAGGAATGTACTCTGAAATGATTTATAACTTGGAGAAGCTTAATCTCATCGTAAAAACTTAAGCCGTAGCCGCTTTTAATCTCAAGCGTGGTAACGCCTTGCGATATAAAATGATCAATTCTGGGTTTGAGAAGCTTTACAAGCTCCTCAAAAGAAGAATTTCTAACCGCCTTCATCGTTGAGGTAATTCCACCGCCAGACTTAGCAATTTCTTCGTAGGTAGCGCCTTTAAGCCTCATTAAAAACTCATTAGCACGTGAGCCGGCATAAGCTGCGTGTGTATGGCATTCTACTAAACCGGGTAGGATAATACAGCTCTGAGCATCAATTATTTTTTCAACTTCAGTTTTTGAGGAATTTGAATTCGGAATAAAATCTTTGATTATGCCATCTTCAACAAGGATTGAATGGTCTGAAAGAGGAGCAATTTCCGAAAGCAATTTCCCTCGTTTTACATTTTTCCCCTTTGTATCAACGGTTACAATTTGCTCGGCATTCTTGATTAAGGTCTTCATTTTGGGCAAAAATCGGCTATAAATTAGTTATCACGAAAATAGATAATTCAAGTGTTCAATAGCTAATATTTTTGGTTAAACCCTTCAATTTTCGTAATTTTGCAAGCCAATAATTAAGGACCTTTGATAATGCCTCCCGGAAAAAAATATAAAATCCTTTTCGTGACCTCAGAAGTGTACCCATTTATTAAGACCGGCGGTCTGGCTGATGTGTCTTCGGCATTACCACAGAAATTGCAAGAAATGGGGCATCTGGTACGAATTGTTGTTCCAAAGTATGGTGCAATTGATGAAAGAAAATTCAAAATTCACGAAGTTGTTCGCCTTAAAGATTTAACGATGAAAATTGGGATAAAAGATGTTGTTTTCTCACTTCGTTCATCCTTTTTGATTGGACCGAAAACTCGCGTACAAATCTATTTCCTGGACAATCCGGAGTATTTTGGAAGTCGCCACAGCATGTATAGCGATCCTTTGACAAATGAAGATTACCCGGACAACGATGAACGGTTTATACTTTTAGCTCGATCAGTTTATGAACTTGTCCAGAAGTTGGGATGGGTTCCGGATATCATACATTGCAATGATTGGCAATGCGGTCTTGTTCCGGTTTATCTTAAAGCAATGTTCAAAAACGACCCGGCGTTTAAGGGAATCAAAACACTTTTCACAATTCACAATCTTGGCTTTCAAGGGGTTTTCCCAAAGAGCACTTTCGAGAAGACATCATTGCCGAGAGAACTCAATTCCGAAAAGGGAATTTTGCATAAGGGAAGTGTAAACTACTTAAAGAGCGGATTGCTTTATTCAGATATGATAAATACGGTTAGCGAGACTTACGCTAAAGAGATTTGTTCTTCAAAAGAAATTGGTTTAGGAATGGAAGATATTCTTTCCAAACGGAAGAAAGATTTATATGGAATAGTGAATGGAATTGATGACACAGTTTGGCATCCCGAAGTTGATACCAAGATTGCTCACAAGTTCTCTGCTAAAAACTTAGAACACAAGCTCGAAAACAAAAAAGCGCTTGCCGATAATTTCAATTTTGAGTTTAAGGCTGATGTTCCGGTTCTTGGAATGATTACGAGATTATACGACAATAAGGGCATGGACATTCTTGAAAAAGCTTTTCCGGAACTAATGAAGATGGATATTCAGTTGGTTCTTTTAGGAACCGGTGAAAAGAAATACAATAAATTTCTAATGAACATGGCTTCAAAATATCATAATAAGTTTTCATGCTTTATCGGGTTTGATGATGAACTTGCCCACTTAATAGAAGCCGGCAGCGATATGTTTTTAATGCCATCTAAATTCGAACCTTGCGGCTTGAACCAAATGTATAGCTTGGTTTACGGAACGGTTCCAATCGTTAGAAAAACCGGTGGTTTAGCAGATACTGTTCAGAAGTTTAATCCTAAAACAAAAACGGGTAACGGATTCGTCTTTGAGAAATACAATGTAAAAGATTTTTTAGCGGAAATAAAAACAGCTATAAAAGTTTACTCATCTGATCCGGAAGTGTGGAAGACAATTCAGCTCAACGGTATGAAGTCGGATTTCTCTTGGTTGAATTCAACAAAGAAATACGTTGATCTTTATAAGAAGCTTGCCGACTAATTATGCTCCATCACGCTGTGTTTTTGGATCGCGACGGGACAATTAATTACGATACCGGCTACGTTAAGAATCCAGACGATATAAAAATTTTAGATGGAGTTTCTGAAGGAATTCGGAAACTTAAACGCGACTTTGGTTTTAAGATAGTTGTCATTTCAAATCAAGCCGGTGTTGCAAAGGGTTTGATGACAATTGAAGACGTTGAAGCAGTAAATAGTAGAATTGATTTTTTGTTGAAGAAAGAACAAGCTGAGATTGACAGGTTCTATTACTGTCCATATCATCCTCTCTTTAGCAGCGAAGATGAAGCGATGTGTAGAAAACCTTCTCCGCAAATGCTCTTCAAAGCCGCAGAAGATATGAATTTGGATTTGAGCCGTTCTTATATGATGGGCGATAGAGAATCTGATGTTGTTTGCGGATTAAACGCCGGAGTGAAATCAATTTTACTGAAAAGTGATATTTACGATGCGGAATTATCCGCCTTGCAAAATCAAAACAAAAAGCCCAATTTTGTAGCCGCTAATTTCATAGAAGCGTGTGATTACATACTAAAAGATTTCGGAGGAAGTAATTGATTAAATATCTTCGGCTAAGCTTTCTTTCTTTATCATTGATTGCTTTGTTTATTTCTTGCAGCGATTCACCAACTTCCGTCGGTGAAAATCTTATACCCGATCAAGACAAAATTAAATTCTCTGAATATGATTCGTTTTTGGAAAGCGCTCCGCAACAATCATATACGTATCAGGAAAAATTAAAATACGGCTCTTCCGAAAAAGTACTGCTCGGCAAGACATCACTCGGCGAATCTTATATTGTGTATAAGTTTTTTATTTATATGCCGGACTCTCTTCTCACCAAATTGGCAAATAACGAACTAACCGTAACTTCTGCCAAAATGGAAATGAAATCCACCTACAAGTTAGGTGCAACTGGCGCTCCTTTCGATTATTCTGTCCATCAAATTAGAAAAGCGTGGACTGAAGATGGTTTTGACAAAGATACATTGAAAACTTTTTTAGAAACTTCGCAATATGATTTATCAGATGTGTCGAGCAATAGAGTCATTGCCCAGAATGATTCTTTACTAAAATTTGATTTAAGCACGCAAGTGGTAACAGATTGGCTGAAAGCTAAGAAGGATTCCAACTTCACAAGAAATTACGGGTTACTCTTTAAGCCCAAAGCCGGCACAAACAGATTTTTCGGCTTCGATGCTGTTTATACAGATGGTACTTCAACAAACATTCTTCTGAAAATTAAATACAAATGGGGTACTTCTACTGTTTACAATGATTCAATTAACGTAGCACCTTTCTGGGATGTTCATGCATTATTGGGAGCTAAACCGATTTCAGAAAATCATATTTATCTGCAAGGAAGTATAGGCGTGCGTTCTGTTCTTTCATTTGATTTTAGCAAACTGCCTAAGAACATTATTCTAAATAAAGCTACGTTGGAATTAACCGTTGACGATAACCCGGCACAAACATCCGATGGAACTCCGGCTTCAGATTCAATTACAGTCCAAACTCTGAAAGATTCGATTGCCAAAGAACTTACTTCAGACAGCTTATATTTTGCGTATCTAAAACGTACAGGAAATATTTACAGCGGAGATATAGCATGGATGGTTCAGAAGTGGATAAAAGGCGATGCGAACCAAGGAATCATTTTAGCGTTACCGGATGAGAATTATAGCGCATCACGGATAGCAATATATAATAGCAAAGTAACAGACAAAGCACTAAGACCAAGACTAAAACTTATTTACACAATAAAGTGACCCCATGCGAAATAAAATTTTATTACTTATAGTTTGTCTTACACAATCCGTTCTATTTGCTTCTGGCGGATCAATTTATACAAGACTAGGTTTGGGAGAATTGAATTACAATTTCTCAGCGAGAAGGTTTGGTCTTGGAGAACTTGGCTATGCACTTTCTGATAGAGAATTTCTAAGTTATGCCAACCCGGCTTCTTGGAATCAAATTGGGTTAACAAAATTTGAAACCGGAATAATGATTAACTCGGTAACCCAATCTTCAAGCTCTACTTCTGTATTCAATTCTAATTCATACTATACCGGCTTGGTGGTCGGATTTCCAATTAGCCGCGAAAACGGAATCTCATTTGCCGGTGGTATTGTTCCTTACAGCAATGTTGGTTACGATTTAATTGCCGACGAAAAAAGTACTTTGGTAGACTCTCATAAAACTTCTTATAAAGGTGATGGCGGAATCTTTAAAATATTTTTCGGGACATCATACAGATTACCTTTTGATTTCTCGCTCGGTGCTTCTTTTGATTATTATAATGGAAAGATAAACAACACAACAAGTGTTGCCTTCGAGGATTCTTCTGATTTTCGTGACGCTACATTTAAGCGTGAATTCAGCTATCATGGAATTGGAGCTACACTCGGACTAATTTCGAGCGATCTTTCAAAATTATTTGGTGAAAGTGATTTTAAGGATTTTAGAATTGGTCTTTCGTTTTCTCCGCAAGTAAATCTCAGTTCCGATTCCACCAATACATTTACTTCTTTAATTGGTGATTACGAGTATAACTCCGGGGTTACTAAAACAAAACTCCCATATAGATTAGGTGTTGGTGCTTCATTCAAACTAACCGATAATTATTTATTTGTATTGGATTATTTGCACCAGCCGATGAGTGAACTTAGCTGGGGAGGAATCAAAACCACTCAGATGCAAGATATTTCGAAATATAGTTTTGGCGTAGAGTATCGTCCTTCTTATAATTCAACCGGTTTTTGGAAGCAAGTAATGCTTCGCGGCGGTGCTAGTTACGAAAACACGCCATACGTTTTTAACGGGACTTCTGTCAATCAGCTTTCAGTTTATGCCGGTCTTTCTTTGCCGTTAGATTTTGAGCGTGCAGGCTTTACAAATACGATAGATATTGGTTTCCAGTATGGAAGAAGAGGAACAACTGATAACAATCTGATTCAAGAGAACATTTATAAATTTTATATAACAATAAATTTCGGAGAGCTTTGGTTTATTCCTACTGAAAGATAGAATAACAAAGATTTTTTTTATGAAACTTTCCGGCAATTTCTTACCTTGAACCCACAACAAAAAATAGATTTGTCATGCCCAACTACTTAGAAAAAGACCATGAAGTTCTAAAAGTTGCACAGTTAGAACTTCAGAGACAAGAATCTCACCTAGAATTAATCGCATCAGAAAATTTCGTTTCGATGTCAGTACTTGCCGCTGCCGGTTCAGTATTAACAAATAAATATGCCGAAGGATATCCCGGTAAACGCTATTACGGCGGATGCGAATTCGTTGATATGGCAGAAGATATAGCTCGCGACAGATTGAAAAAATTATTTGGTGCAGAGTATGTAAACGTTCAACCGCATAGCGGCTCGCAAGCGAATATGGCTGTCTATATGTCGCTGATTAAACCTGGCGATACAATTTTAGGCTTAAGCCTTGATCATGGCGGACATTTAACACACGGTTCGCATGTAAACTTCAGCGGACAGATTTACCGTGCTGTTGGTTATTCACTCAACAAAGAAACTAAGCTTCTAGATTACAACCTTGTTGAAGATTTAGCTAAGAAAGAGAAACCGAAACTTATCGTAATGGGTGCTAGTGCTTACTCACGTGATTGGGATTATGCAAAATTCCGTGAGATAGCAGACAAAGTTGGTGCGCTCTTAATGATGGATATGGCTCATCCAGCCGGATTGATTGCAAAAGGTTTGCTTAACAATCCGTTGCCATATTGCGATGTAGTTACTTCAACAACACACAAAACACTGCGTGGACCTCGCGGCGGAATTATTTTGATGGGTAAGGATAGAGAGAATCCTTTTGGAATTAAAACTATTAAAGGGGACCGCTTGAAACTTATGAGCGAGCTTCTTGATGGAATGGTTATGCCGGGAATTCAAGGCGGACCTCTTATGCACATTATTATGGCAAAGGCAGTAGCATTTGGAGAAGCACTTACTGATGATTTTGCAGAATACGCAAAACAAATCATTAAGAATTCTAAAGCACTTGCTTCGGAAATGACTTCTCTCGGTTACGATATTGTCTCCGGTGGGACAGATAACCACTTGATGCTTGTTGATTTAACAAACAAAGATTTGAGCGGTAAGAAAGTTGAGAACGCACTCGGCGCTGCCGGAATTACTGTTAACAAAAACATGATTCCGTTTGATACTAAGAGTCCATTTGTTACAAGCGGAATTAGAATTGGCACTCCGGCTGTTACAACGCGCGGAATGAAAGAAAACGAAATGAAACAAATTGCTTCCTTTATTGATAGAGCAATTAAAAATGTTGAAAATGAATCTGAGCTCGCAAACATTAAAAAAGAAGTAGCTCAACTTTGTTCAAACTTTTCACTTTATCCGGAATTAGCATAATTAACTGTGAGTGACGAAAAGAAACTTATAGAAGAGAAAGTCGAGGAAGAGAAGGAAATGACCTTCCTCGACCATCTCGAAGAACTGAGATGGAGAATTATCTATTCTCTTGGGGGAATTGCAATAGGTACAATCGTAGCATGGATATTTATTGATTTCTTTGTGGAACAAATTTTATTGCTTCCGGCAAAAACCTCTAGTCTTAAACTTCAGAGTATTCGCCCTTTCGGACAATTATTTCTCTACTTCCAGGTAGCTATAATTCTTGGATTGATTTTTAGTTTTCCAAATGTTGTTTATCAACTCTGGAAGTTTATCGCTCCCGCACTTAAGCAAAAAGAGAAGAAGTACATAAAATGGATTGTAACCTTTACAACTTTTTGTTTTTTATGCGGGATTGCTTTCGCTTATTATATAATGCTTCCGCTAACATTAAAATTTGCTGCGCAGTTTGGTTCTCCTACAATTGAAAACAATTTTTCCATTGATGAGTATTTGTCAATTGTTCTAAGTGTACTGCTTGGCGCAGGACTTGTTTTCGAACTTCCCATGCTTTCTTTTTTTCTCTCTACTATTGGAATTTTAACACCAAAACTGATGAGAAAATACCGCCGCCATTCGATTGTAGTCATCCTGGTGCTCGCGGCTTTCTTAACACCGGGTACAGATCCGGTTTCACAGCTACTCTTAGCCATTCCTTTGGTAATATTATACGAAATAAGTATTTTCGTTTCGAAAATATTCCAGAAGAAGAGTGCCTAAAAGAAACATTTCCGAAATTTCTCATCTGATTGATGAAGACTTAAAACGCTTTAACGAGCTATTTAAGCAATCCCTCAAATCTAAAGTCGCCTTAGTAGATTTAATTACCCGCTATATTCTTAAGCAAAAGGGAAAGAAAGTTCGCCCTTTGCTTGTCTTGCTTTCAAGCAAAATAGCCGGCGGAGTTTCCGGGCGCAGCTACCGCGGTGCTATTCTTGTAGAGTTACTTCACACAGCAACTTTAGTTCACGATGATGTTGTTGATAATGCAGAAACAAGGCGAAGTTTTCCATCAATCAATGCCGTATGGAAAAATAAAATTGCTGTACTGATGGGAGATTATCTTCTTTCAAGAGGATTAATGCAAGCCGTTGATGGCTCTGATTATGATTTTCTAAAAGTTATAACAAATACTGTACGCCGTATGTCTGAAGGTGAATTGTTGCAGACAAGCAAAACCCGCAAACTTGATAATGACGAAGAAACATATTTCAGAATAATATCTGATAAGACGGCTTCGCTGCTTTCTACTTGCTGCGAAGTCGGTGCAAGAGCCGCAACTGAAGATGATGAAAAGATTAAAGCCATGAGAGACTTTGGCGAGAATTTGGGAATTGCTTTCCAAATACGTGATGATATCTTGGATTTTGTAGGAACAAGTTCGCTGCTTGGTAAACCCCTTGGTGGAGATATCAAAGAAAAGAAATTAACGCTTCCTCTCATTTATGCGCTCAAAAATTCCCCGGCTGATGAGGTTAAACAAGTTATTAAAACTATGAAAGCCAGCGAGAAAAAAATTGATGTTAATCTGGTAATCGAGTTTGTAAAGAGAAATGGCGGAATTGAGTATGCCGATAAAGTAGCAAAAGAATACTCAGAAAAAGCAAAACAAAACCTATCAATATTCGAGAACTCAGAATATAAATCAGCTTTAAGTGATTTAGCCGATTTTGTTGTTGAAAGAACCAAGTAACAGAAGTTAAGCACTTTGTGATTTTATAGTGCCTTGGTGACTTATCCCGAAGGGACTCCTTCGGAGGTGGCAAAAAGAACACAGAAGAAATTGAGCCACCAAATTTCACTAAGGAAAAATTATAAATTATAAATTATGTGTAACTTTTGTAAGTAATCATTTCGAAATAAGGAAACAATATGAGTAAGAAACTTTTATTGTTATTTCCACTTATCTTTTTTGGATGTCTCCAGTACGAAGAAAATATGAAATTGAACAGTGATGGTTCCGGCGAAGTAGTCTCAGCAATCGGAATCAACTCATCTATTTTTTCACTTGGCAACGACACAACTTCATATAAAGGGTTCAACGAAGAATCCATCATAAAACAATTTGAACATAAAAAGGGAATTAAAGTCCTTGGAACATCGAGAGAAACAAAGGATGGAATAGTTTGGATAAGAGTAAATCTCAGCTTTGATTCACTTGAGGATTTAGTGAAAGCGGCCGGAAATTCTTCGGAGTACTCTATGTTAGGTGAGATGACGTTAACAGAAAACGAGGATGGAAATTTTGTCTTCGAGAGGAAAATCGGCAGCAGCAATCCGGATAAGAATGTTGAAAATACTAATGATGAGATTGGTAAAGGAATGCTTGGGGCAATGTTCGGGCAATACAAATGGACTTATGAATTAACTCTTCCCGGTAAAATCGTTTCTACCAACCTAAAAGAAAGTGAGACTGATAGAGGGACAAACCAAATCAAACTAAGCTACTCATTGGCAACTCTAGATAAAGTTCAACCAATCAAAATTGTATTTGAAAAAGGAAACCGGCTAAACGTTTGGATGTTTTTTCTATTACTTGTAGTAGCTTCAACTTTAGGATATTTTATTTTCTATCTGCTTAAAAGTAAAAAAGATACTAAGGCTGCCGCTTAGTATAAAAATGGATTTTTAATAATTCCGAATACAAATTAACTTTGAAAGAGATAGCAGATTTTTCTTACCATAAATTTCCCCTTGCTTTTAAATTGATCTTCTCTTACGTTGAAAATGGAAATTGAAACAATAAAAAAGGGTGGGGCTCTGCAAAATTGGGGTCTCAATTAAAAACACACTTATAGTTCTCTACAAAAGCAAAAAACAACAAAATAAAAATAGATTACAATAAGGCATTGCGTTTTTGTTATGTGTAAAAGAAGGCTGAGTTATATCTAACCAAGTTTATTCTTTTACACAGCAAATTGTAAATATCTCAAAAGAAAATTGAGTTGCTGTAAAGCCAAATTAGTGCTTCGCAGAGCAAAGTTTGGATTCGGTAAAACGAAAGTGAATTATTGCAAAAGGGAAGTGTGATCTTACAAAACGCATTTATTGTGAAGTAAAACACACTTTAAGTATCGTAAAATGAAAGCGAGGTCTTGTAAAACGTAATTAATGTGATATAAAGCACGTTTTGGGCGTTGCAAAATGAAAGTGAGCTAATGAAAAACAAAAGTAAAGCACCGCAAAACCGGGTTTTGAGGGAATTATTGTGTTTTTCCTTTGAAATAGGAGTTTTGGGTGATAACTGCCATGGTCGAGGACTACCATGACGAAAAGATGGGTATTTACTGGCGCGGAATGGTCCGCGACAGCATTAAAATATATGAGGAGGAAAAACAACTATGAAGCGCCATGAAGCCAACAAACTAAACATGCTGAAAGCTGTAAACGCAGTATTAGAAAGCAGCATTACAATAGTTTCAGAATATCCGGCACTTAGTGAAGCCGCCGCAGAGCTTAAAACTAAAATTGCAGAGATAAACGCAATTGATATGAAATTTAGTACAAGCATAGACGGCAAGACCAGCACAAAGAATATGCTTGAAGATGAATTGATAGAAGATTTAATGCCGGTTAAGGCGGCGTTGTATGCTTACTCAGTAAGAAATAAGAACGAAGAACTGAAAACGTTAACCAAAGAAAGTGAAAGTACGCTTAAAAGAATGCGTGACCCGGAATTTTTACAGAAAGCAGAGTTGATAAAAACAGAAGCACAAAAACATTTGACTGACCTGGCGGCTTATAAAATAACAGAAATAGTTTTGACAGAACTGCAAGAAAAGATAACAGCATTTGGAGAGGCATTAGATGGAAAAGATACCGGCTTTGCAAACCGGAGCGCATTAAGAATAGCATTAACAGAAAAGTTTGATGAAGCTGATAACATTTTGACCGAACAGCTTGACGCGCTTATTGAGTTGGTTAGAAAAAGCAACACATTGTTTTATGACCAGTATTACGTAGCTAGAGTAATTAAAGATTTAGGTACACCACAAAAAACAGAAGGAGTGAAAACTCCGGAACCGGTAAAGTAAATGTAGAGACGGCTCGATGAACCGTCTGAAAAGAAGAAGCAGACGTTCCAACGGAACGTCTGCTACAGTAAACAAAAAAAAGTGGTATTAAAACCGCCACTGCAAAGAACAAAACGATAATTAATCTAATGGAAGTTTCTGATGAAAAAGACATTGGTTGTGTTATTATTTTTCGTGTGTAGCATTAAGGCACAAGAAGCATTTATATTATTGACAAGCATACATGGAGAAAAGCAAGGGGATGCATATTCTAGTGTAGCACAACTTGGCGATGTAAATGGAGACGGCTACAATGATTTTATCGTGGGTAGCCGTGGCAAAGGATATGCAAAACTATACTTCGGTGGGTCTCCATTTGACACTCTTGATTGTGTAAGATTTCAATCGCACGAACAATTTACGGCATATAGCGGTTCTTTTGCCGGAGACGGAGATTTAAATGGGGATGGTTACAAGGATTTTGTATTAGGTGCGGCATATGACATTTTTCAATTTGGGAAAATATTTATCCACTATGGGAAATCGAAGATTGATACACTGGCAGATAAAACAATAACTGGCAAAGGTCCATACTACCATTTTGGAGTACAGATGACTATGAGCGGAGATTTAAATGGAGATGGTTACGATGATTTAGTAGTCAGTGCACCGAGCGACGACATTGATGCGCATGGAAGGGTATATATCTATTTCGGTGGGAAAGAGATGGATACAATTTGTGATGTATTATTAGAAGGAAAAAGTCCATTCGATACCTTCGGCGGCTCAATTGCGATAGTGGGAGACACAAACGGAGATGGTTATGACGATTTACTTGTTGGCGCTTCACAATCTTTAGCAAAGAATAAGACAGGCGAAGCATATTTATTTTATGGCGGTAAGAGTATTGGATTTAGTAACAGTAGAGAATTTGTTGGAAAAGATAGTCTTAATGGGTCTTATGGTAATAGAGTAGCCGGACTTGGAGATATAAATGGAGATGGCTTCAGTGATTTTGGAATAACATCTAGTACAACTGTTGATATTTTTAGCGGGGCTCAATTAACAAATTTTTATACGATTAGTTCAACCAAAAAGTACTGGTACCCATTATATCTTTCCAATGGTGTAGATATTAATAATGATGGTTTTTCGGACTTTGCTATGAGTTATGCTTATCAGGAAAATCAATATACCGGTGATGTAGCGATATACCTAGGAAAGAAGTCTATTAACTCTGATCCGTCTATCATTATAAATGGTATAACAAAAAACGGTTATTTGGGAACGGGGTTAGCAATAAGTAATGATATTAATGGTGATAGTTTCGCCGAAGTTTTTGTTGGTGAAAATGGTGAGCTTACACAGAATGGAACAATTGGATATGGAAAAACATCTTTGTATACATATGGAACTGTTGATGCGCTTGACAACTCTCAATATTCCGTAGATTTTCCCGAAGATTATAAACTCTTCGATAACTATCCCAATCCGTTTAATCCAGAAACTACAATTAACTATCAGATTTCGTCATCATGTAATGTTAACATTACAATATTTGATTTACTAGGCTGCAAAATAGCAACATTAATTGATGAAGTTAAAGCGCCGGGTAATTACAAGGTGAAATTTAACGTAGATAATTTGGAGAAAAGCATAGTAGTGCCAAGTGGTATTTATTTCTATACGTTAAAAGCGGGAAACTATTTTCAAGTAAAAAAAATGTTATTGACAAAATAATTGTGTTTGTCAAAAATCACTTTTAGGCAAGAGTTAGTGTTGAAAACAATAACGTTATAGCATCAAGCTTTAACGACTAAACCAAATAAATAAAAACAAAAAGGAAAGGGGTCATGAAGCATGCAAATCATTTCATTTGTAAAAACACAGTGCTAATGCTAGCCGCACTATTACTATTAGCACTTCAGTTTTCTTATGCACAAAAAACTCATTCTGTTTCATTTTCAAAAACTTCTATAGAATTTTCAACAGTAATGGAAAAAGATGGGAGTGAGTATCAGAAAGTAAAAGCAAAAGATTTATACTTTACTAATAAGCCAGGGAAGCCGAATTTGCCCATAAAGCAACTCCGGTTATTAATTCCGCAGAATCAAGATGTATCGAATATTGTAGTTAATGTGAAAAGCAATGAAAAAATTAAACTGTCAAAAAGAATACTACCATCGCAGCCGGATATTCCTACTTCAAGTAATTATAAAGGTGATGAATTTGTTAAACCGGATTCATTAGTATATAATTCAGAATTACCCTGGCCAAATGAAATAGTAAAAGTAAAACATGACGGATATTTTGATGGAACTAATCACATAGTAACATTGGAGGTATATCCGTTGCGGTATTACCCCAAACATGATTACGTGGAGTTTTACGACGAAATTGAATTCACAATAAATTTTCAAAACACTAAAAAGCAATTACTCCCCGCACCTAAGAGAGATAAAAAATATAAAGACCTTTACGAAAATGTTTTAACTCATTCTATTGATAATCCGGAAGATATTCCTTTGTATTCAATTTCAAGAAATTATAGTTCAGTCTTAAGAAAAACAACAACTCTTCCTTTTTATGAGTATGTTGTTATAACTTCCAATGCTAGGGCACAGGATTTTAATAATTTTATTGATTGGAAAAGAAGAAAAGGATTATTTATTGGTCTGGTAACCGTAGAACAAATAAGCTCAAATTATACGGGAGATCAAATTTCAGGAATAAATGATGAAGCCGGAAAAATTAGACAATACTTAAGTGATGCTTATATTAATGGAACAGTTTATGCGCTTCTGGGGGGCGATTCGACAGCAGTTCCTTTAAGGTATGGCTGTGGTGCTAACAATCTGTGGACAGATATGCAACCATTAGACTATAAAATCCCAACGGATATCTACTTTGCTGATTTTGATGGAGATTGGAATGTTGACAATGATCAGTACTACGGTGAAATAAGTAATGATTCACCAGATTATGAACCGGAAATTTTTGTTGGAAGATTGCTTTGTTCAAGCTCTCAGGATATTCAGAACTGGACAAATAAATTAATTCTGTATGAAAAAAACCCGGGTAAAGGTAGTTTTGATTATCTAACACGGTCGTTAATGAATGAAGCTGATCAAATGCAAGATGGTGGAGAAGCGAATTCTGTAAGAAATAATTTGCCAGCGGTTTTTAATAATGGAAATGATCCGATAATTAGTGAAACGCCTTCGGCTTACAGCGCTACGCCAACTTACCCAACAGGTGCAAATATTATTACACAATTCAATAATAATATTTACGGTTTATGGAGTTGGTTTAACCATGGCACGCCAGTTGGGTTTACCGCAAAAAGTGCTTACTATGATAATACTCCACGTAATTTATTAACTACCCTTGATAGTTATAGTTTTCAAACCCCTGAAACTGGAAATGGTTTAGATAATCTTAATAATGCAAATTTTCCAGCAGTTGTTTATTCAATTTGTTGTGATGTGACACCGTTCGACGATTATAGCCCCAACAACTGGTATGACGGGTACAGAAATATGGGTGAAGGTTTTACAGTAATGGGGCAGTACGGTGGTCCGAATTTATTGGGTAATACGAGATACGGTTGGGTAACTAATTCATCACAAATGTACTCACTGTTTGCTGGGTTGCTTAATTCTACTTCCACTCATTTGGGTGTTGCAGAAGCAATTTCAAAAAGCAATTATGGAAACCACTATTTAGCATATTCTCACAATCTAATTGGCTGCCCGGAAACACAGCTTTGGACAGCAACACCATCTTATTTTTCAAATGTTTCTATTACAGATAATGGTACAAGCATTTCGGTAAATACTGGTGTTGCACATTCAACTGTTTCTATATTCAATGCGAATTCAAGTTCAGAATACCTTTATAGAGTAACAGATACTCAAAATTGTACGTTCAATACATCAACGCGCCCACTCTATATTACGATATTAGCTCAGAATTACATTCCATTTTTTGCAGTTACAGGCGGATCATTTACACAAAACATAACTGTTCCTATAGATGAAACATTAAATATTTATCCCGGCACAACGTTAAGTTTTGCAAGTGGTACCGGAATTTTAGTAAGCGGTAAATTAAATGCCGTTGGTAATTCCTCCAATAGTATAACATTTACAAAAAGTGGATCTAATAATTGGAGCGGAATACAGTTCAATAGCGGTAGCAGTGGCAATTTAGATTACTGCACAATTCAATACGCTGGGAATGGAATATACTGTTACAACTCTTCCCCAACAATTAAACACAGTACTTTAGATAATAATTCCGGTTCAGGTTTGTACCTTAACAATCATTCAAGTCCAGTTCTTGTAGGTAACAATTTTCGTTTTAACGGTAGTTATGGTATCCGATGTGAATCCTATAGCTCTCCTAACCTTACTGATAATGGATACCCGGGTTCAAATGTAATAAGAAATAATAGTTCCGGAGGTATATCATCGTATTATTATTCAAATCCCAATTTGCTGGGCTATATGACATATGGTAATAGTGTTTTCGACAATACCGGCTATGAAGTTTCAGCAACTTCAAACTGTACTATAAATGCTCAAATAGTTTATTGGGGAAGTGGTGCAACGTATTATGAATCTGGATCGACGATTGATCGCTCAAATGCTCTTACAACAAATCCTAATCCAAACCGCTCAATTATAATTAGTGGCGGTGATACCGAACAAGCGCTCTCAGCAAAGGCAGTATCTCTAAAAATAGCAAGTGATGAAATAAATAAAGCTCTCGAGAAACTGAAAGACAAAAAATATGATGAAGCAATCCCAATGTTTCTGGAAATATTTAGGAATAACGCAGATGCTTTATTAGGCAAATATGCACTTTGCAAAATTGAAGAATGTTATACTCAAGCAGGAAAGAAGGATTATGTTGCATACTCCAAATCGGTAATAAAACCAATTCTTAAAGAAGGGACAGAAACATATGTTGTTGCTCTTGAATTAGAAGCCCACCAAATGGTTAATGCCGATTTGTATATGAATGCAATCAACAACCTTCAAACCATTTTGAAAAAATACAACCTAAACAGCGATATTGATAAAAACACATTATTTACATTAGGTGCTGTTTATAGTTTGTATTTGGGTGACAAGGCTAATTCGGATAAATATTTTGGAGAGTTGAAGAAAAGATATTCAAATGATGAGTTGATAAATCAGATCGAAATAATTAAAAGTTTTGGTACCGTAACAAGTAGCTATAATCAAAACGGCGAAATTATTTTACCCTATGATTTGACTAATGATGTAGGAACGACTTCCGAAGAATTATTCTCTAACTATCCAAATCCATTTAATCCATCAACTAGAATTTCTTTTACGCTAAAAGAAAGAGGTAAGGTTAGCTTAAAAGTGTATGATATCTTAGGTAAAGAAGTAGCAAATCTTGCCGATGGGTTTTTTGAATCTGGAAAACATGTTACTGCTTTTGATGGTAGTAATTTAGCAAGTGGAGTTTATTTCTACAGATTAGTAACACCAAATGCTACTATTTCAAAGAAAATGATGCTGATGAAGTAGCCGTCTGTTTTCAGCAATCAGCTATCAAAAAAATAACCAAAAGCCCCGGCACAAAACACCGGGGCTTTACTTTTTTAATACACTACATCTACAAAAAAATATTTTTATAAGAATATTAAAAAGAGATAACGGTGTTCTAACTACGTGAAAAAATTTTTGGATTTTAAAATTCATTTCTTATTTTGGCATTGAAATTCTGAAAAATATATATCTTGTCTTTTACAAAGAAAACTGACCGTAAACATCAAGTCAGTCCCAAAAAATTAATTCAAAAAAATACTCTTTTACAGGTCCTAAATGAAGAGAACGGTACTGGATTACGCTCTTAAAATTCGCTTACCATTAACTCTTTTCGTTATAGTAGCATCATTCATACTAACTTTTTACATCTCAAGAGCAGAAAGAGATGGAATTGGATATGCACCGGTACAGCCGATATTGTTTTCTCATAAGCTGCACGCCGGGCAAATGGCAATTGACTGCAAGTACTGTCATATTGGTGTTGAGAAAGTAAGACACGCTACAATTCCTTCTGCAAATGTTTGTATGAATTGTCACACCTTAGCACGAAAAGACCGTCCGGAAATAATTAAGCTGACACAATACTACGAAACAAACAAACCGATTCCTTGGAAGAGAATTCACAAGGTTACGGAGTATGCATATTTTAACCACAGCGTGCATGTAAACAAAGGGATAGACTGCGTAAGCTGCCACGGTGACGTAAAGGAAATGGAAGTAGTTGCTCAAGCAAAAGGATTTACTATGACTGCTTGTTTAGATTGTCACCGTCAACCTCATGAAAATCTACCATACTTAAAAGAAGTTAAAAATGGTCCCGAAAATTGTTCCGCTTGCCATAGATAGGAGAGATGATGAGTAATCTAAGCAGAAAAAGTTTTTTTAGTTTGATTGGATTAAGCGCTTTGGGGTTTACTTTCTCTTCTCGTTGGTCAAGTAAAGTAGCAAAGAATGTTTCAAATCTTTCGAACAAGAAAGTCTCAATTAAAATTCATCCAGAAGCAGTTAAAAGAACGAATAAGGTTTAAAAATGAGTTCTTCCGAATACAATAAAAAGAATTTTTGGAAAAGTCTTAAAGAATATTACGATGATCCGGCAGTGTTTGAAGCAAAGGCTCACGAGTTTCAAGAAGGTGTAACAGATGATTTTAATCCTTCTCAACTCTCCGGTCTTTCCCGTAGGAAATTTTTAGCTGCGTTAACCGCTTCTGCAGCGTTTGCAGCTACTGCTTGTTCAGATTACCGCGATAAGGGAGAAATCATTCCTTATAACCAACGCCCGGAAGAAGTATTACCAGGCAAAGCTAACTTGTATGCTTCTACCTGTACGTCTTGCGCGCAATCTTGCGGCGTTCTTGTTAAGACAAGAGAGGGCAGACCAATCAAAATTGACGGCAATCCTGATCACCCGATTAATCAAGGAAAGATTTGTTCTAAAGGACAGGCAAGCATTCTAAACTTGTATGATCCGGAACGTTTAACTGAACCAACGGCTTCGAAAAATACTGTAAGCTGGAGTTCTGTTGATTCAGATATAATTTCTTCCTTGAATAGCGCTCAATCAAACGGAAAGCAAATAGCAATTCTTGCCGGCAGCATTGTTTCACCTACTACGAAAAAAGTTTTAGATGATTTTAAGGCGAAATACACGAACACAAAAGTTTATTCTTACAATTTATTTGGTGATGATTCCCGCCGGGCTGCCTGGTCTGAATCTTATGGCTCTGCAGAATATCCATCAATCAAGTGGGAAGAAGCAAATGTAATCCTCGCCATTGATGCAGACTTTTTGGGTAACGAAGGAAGCTTCATTGAAAATACAAGAAGATTTGCTAACCGCAGAGAGGTTGTGGAAAATTTAGACATCAACAGATTGTATGTTGCCGAAGGAAGAATGAGCGCAACCGGAATGATGTCCGACTACAGAATTAGAATTTCGCCGAGTAATCAATTAGAATTTGTTCTCGCATTGACTAGCGAGATAGTAAAAACCGGTTCTACAATTTCTTTGGATGCAACTGCTAAATCTCTTTTGGAACAAAGTTCGTTAACAAAATTTGCCGGCGGACAAAGCAAGAAGCTAACTCATCTTGTACAAGATTTAATTGCGAACAAAGGTAAGTCAATTGTTTACGCGGGAGATACTTTACCCAAAGAAGTTCATATTGCAGTTAATCTACTGAATGAAGTACTTGGAAATACAGCGCTATACGATTATAGCAAAGTTTCGAAATCACTTTTACCAAGTTCTACATCGGATGAAATACAAGCATTGGTATCAGCTATGAAATCCGGCAGCATTGAAACTGTAATCCATTTTGATTGCAATCCGGTTTTCGATTTCCCAAAATCTTTTGAATATACAAAAGCTATTAAAAACGTAAAGACAGTTGTAACACTAACAGAAGCTGAGAACGAAACATCTTCGGCAAGCAATTATAGTTTACCTATCAATCATGCTTTGGAGAGCTGGGGCGATGCTTATACCAAGTCTGGTGTTTATAGCTTGCAACAGCCGGTAATATCTCCAATCTTTAATTCACGCCAGAAAGAAGCAATCCTTTTAACGTGGATTACAGGAAACACTTCTGCTTATAACGATAAAATTTATCACAAATATCTTTTAGATAATTTTAACGCAACAATTTATACTAAGAAAAATTCTTTAGCAGGTCAGAAAACGTTCTGGTACTCAGCTTTGCACGATGGCGTTGTTACATTTGATGAGACATCTGCATCGAAGAGTTTCGCTCAATCAGCTTTGAGTGGAATTAAACTGCCAAGCCAAGTAACCGGTAATACTCTTCATCTTACAGAAAGCTATTTCTTAGGTAACGGAAAATTTGCCAACAACGGCTGGCTGCAAGAAACACCTCATCCGGTCTCGAAAATATCTTGGGATAATTACGCTTCCATCTCACCGGCATTTGCCAAGCAGCTTGGTTTAGAAATGAATGACCTCGTTGAGATTAGCGTGAATGGTAAACAACTAACAATTCCGGTTCTTGTTCAACCTGGTGTTCATGATACTACAATCAACATTGAACTTGGTTACGGTAGAAAAGTTATTGGCGATGTAGGTAAAGATGTAGGTTTTGATGCTAATGTTTTTGTCTCAGCGCTTGGAATACATGTATATCAAAATGTAAGTGTTAAGAAAGTTGGTGGAACACATAAACTTGTTTCAACACAAGAGCATCATTCGCTAGATGATACATTCGTAAAAGATTTTCACCGCATCAGAAAGATTATTCAAGAAGGTACAGTTGAGAAGTACAAGAAGGAACCAAACTTCTTACACGAAGAAGTGAAAGAAGAACTAAGCATTACACGCGAGCATGATTATACCGGCACTAAATGGGCGATGGCTATTGATCTAAACAAATGCACAAGCTGCGGAACATGCGTAACTGCTTGTAATGTCGAGAATAACGTTCCCGTGGTTGGTAAAGATCAAGTTGGACGCGGTAGGGAAATGCAATGGATGAGAATTGATCGCTACTATAGCGGTACACCGGAAGATCCGATAGCAAGCAATCAGCCGATGCTTTGCCAGCATTGCGATAACGCTCCTTGCGAAAATGTTTGTCCGGTTAACGCAACAAACCACAGCCAGGATGGATTGAACCAGATGGCTTACAACAGATGCGTTGGAACCCGTTATTGTTCTAATAACTGTCCTTACAAAGTTCGTCGTTACAATTTCTACAACTTCCGCGATCATTTTGCAGATGCTTATTATGAAAATAATCTTACTGCTATGGTTCACAATCCGGAAGTTACTGTACGCTCACGCGGCGTTATGGAAAAATGTACATTCTGTGTTCAAAGAATTATGGAAGCCCGTTCAGATGCAATTAAAGATGGAAGAGTTTTGAAAGGTACAGATGTAGTTACAGCTTGCCAGCAAGCTTGTCCGGCAAACGCAATTGTATTTGGAGATGCGAATGATAAAGAATCGCAGATAGCAAAGCTTAGAAATCACAATCTCGCTTATCACGTTTTAGAAGAATTAAACGTAAAGCCGAATGTAACATACATAGCTAAACTTCGTAATACTCATTCGGAGGAAGTAATTTGAGTTCAGTTGATTATACGCAAGAACTTTCGGTAATCGAAGGTAAACACAAATTTAGAGAGCTTGATGATTTATTCAGCAAGCCGCTCGATGAAAAACCAAACAAGAAATTTTATATAGCATTATCAATTACTGTTTCGTTGATGTCTTTAATGCTAATCGGTTTTGGATTGACATTCTATTATGGAGTAGGAATGTGGGGAAATAACAATCCGGTCGGTTGGGCATTTGATATTGTTAATTTCGTGTTCTGGGTCGGTATTGGTCACGCCGGAACGTTGATTTCTGCTATCCTTTTCTTATTCAGACAAAAATGGCGTACCGGAATTGCCCGCTTTGCCGAAGGCATGACAATCTTTGCTGTTATGACTGCCGGTTTGTTTCCGCTATTTCACGTTGGTCGTCCTTGGTTAGCTGGATATTTATTCCCATATCCAAACCAGCATTCGATGTGGGTTAACTTTACTTCGCCGCTACTTTGGGACGTGTTTGCGGTTTCAACCTACTTTACTGTTTCACTTATATTTTGGTATGTAGGACTTATTCCGGATTTTGCTACGCTTCGCGAAAAAACTACAAGTAAAGTTAAACATGTTATTTATTCTGTTTTTTCTTTAGGATGGAGATTCTCTAACCGTCACTGGCAGCATTACGAAATGGTTTATTTAATCCTTGCCGGGTTTGCAACTCCGCTTGTACTTTCCGTTCACACAATAGTAAGCTTTGACTTTGCGGTTTCGATTGTTCCCGGATGGCATACAACAATCTTTCCGCCTTACTTTGTTGCCGGCGCGGTTTTCTCCGGCTTCGCAATGGTTCAGAACGTATTAATTTTTGTTAGAAAGATTTTCAATTACGAACATATAATTACGCTTGATACACTTGAGAAGATGAATAAAATTATGATGCTGACCGGCTCTATGGTTGGTTACGCGTATGCAATGGAATTCTTTATAGCCTGGTACAGCGGCGTTCAAGCAGAAACATTTACATTCTTTAACAGAGCACTTGGTCCATACGCCTGGGCTTATTGGATAATGATTACATGTAACGTTGTTTCTCCTCAATTGTTCTGGTTCAAAAAGATTCGCCGTTCCATACCTATCATGTTTGTAGTAGCAGTTTTTGTAAACGTAGGTATGTGGTTCGAACGATTTGTAATTATTGTTACCTCACTTTCAAGAGATTATCTGCCGTCAAGCTGGGCATACTACAAACCAACTTTGGTAGATGGAATGATATTACTGGGAAGCTTCGGTTTCTTTTTCACCTGGATTCTATTATTCACAAAAGGATTGCCCGTTGTATCTATGGCTGAAGTTAAAGCTGTTGTAGATGGTGCTCAACCTACTCATAAGGGGCACGAATAATGAAAGAAAAAATTCTATACGGTTACACAGGAATATTTAATACACCCGATGAAATTGCTCACGCGGCTGAAAAAGCTGTAGCTAAAGGATTCACAAAGTTTGATGTGCATACTCCTTATCCATTGCATGGAATGAACAAAGCAATGAGTTTGAAGCCATCTAAACTTGGTTACGTTGCACTTGTTCTTGGTCTCTCTGCTTTGATGGGAGCTGTTTTCAGTTTATGGTGGGTCTCAGCAGTTGATTATCCTATCGTTGTTGGCGGTAAACCTTTCTTTGCGTTTCCGGCTTTTGTTCCGGTAATGTTCGAAGTTACTGTTCTTACGGCTTCGGTTGGAACTGTATTAGCGATGCTCTTCGTCTTTTTCAAATTGCCTAATAATTCTCATCCTCTTCACGGAACTGAATATATGAGGAATGTTTCTGCGGATAAATACGGTTTGCTGGTGCAAGCCGAGGATACAAAGTTTGATGAAGCAACTATCAAATCATTCTTCCAAGAATTACACGCAAGTGAGATTGATGCAGTTTATTGGGATAACGAAGAAATCAATCATGAGCATAAAATACTGACCCCAAAGTTTTTAGGTTTCTTATTAGTAGCCGGATTGATAACAAGCGGTGCTACCTATTTTGCTCTCAACAAACTTACTTACATGCTTCCTTTCACCTGGATGATGGAACAGCAAAAACAAAATCCTCAGCAGAAGAGCTTAATCTTTTCTGATGGTTTTGGAATGCGTAAACCGGTTGAAGGAACTATCGCAAGAGGATTTCTTCCTTACGAGTATAAAGGGCAGCCCGATTTAGCGGCAGAGAAATTATTTAATCCGCTTCCGGTTTCTAAAAACGTTTTGGCGTTGGGACAAAAGAAATATGATACATACTGCAGTCCTTGTCATGATTTTCAAGGAACCGGTTTAAGCCGTTTGCGCGGACAGTTCCCTAATCCGCCAAGTTTGCATTCTGAAAAAGTTAGAACTTGGAATGATGGAAGAATTTACGCCGTTATTATGGACGGACAAAATGTGATGCCATCTTATGCAAATCTTTTAGATAGCGACGAAAGATGGGCTGTTATTCATTATATAAGAGCATTGCAAAGATCGCTTAATGCTAAGGAGTCTGATATAAAATGAGTTCCGGTTCAAAAATAGAATATCAGAAAAAAGAATTACCATCTAAAGTTCAGTCAGTTGGACTGCTTCTTACCGTTCTTGGTTTGGTTATAGTCTTAGCCGGTTATTTTGTTAGCCCGGCAAGAATGGCGTTCAATAATATTATTGGATTAACATTTATTATAAGTATTGCCGTTGGCGCTTTGTTCTTTGTAGCGATAGAATATCTTTCCGGTGCTGTCTGGAGTACGCCATTTAGAAGAGTAAGCGAAATTATTTCTTCGTTTGTAGTTCTTGTTCCGCTGATTGTAATCCCGTTATTATTCAATTTGCACTCAGTATTTCATTGGACACATCCTGAAGTTGTTAACGCTGATAAAGTTTTGAGCGAAAAGGCTCCATACCTAAATATTAATTTCTTTGTGATTCGCATAGCTGCGTTCATTGCAATTTGGATGCTGTTTCAATATCTCATCACTCGAAATTCTCTAAGACAAGATTCAACTAAGGACCAAACATTAACTACAAAAAATGTAAAGTTATCGGCTGTGTTCATTCCATTCTTCGCTCTAACAATTAGCTTCACCGGAATAGACTGGTTAATGAGTCTGGAGCCCCATTGGTTCTCTACAATTTTTGGAATCTACTATTTCTCCGGAACAGTTTTAGCAGCACTTGCAACTATTACTTATGTGGCAGTAACGTTGAATGAAAACGGTTACTTGGTAAAGGGATTAACCACCGATCACTATTACAGCATGGGCGCGCTGCTTTTTGCGTTTATAAATTTTTGGGCTTACATAGCTTTCAGCCAATTCTTACTCGTCTGGTATGCAAATCTTCCTGAAGAAACATTTTGGTTCTTACAGAGATGGGAAGGCAGTTGGATTATTTGGACTGTAGGTTTAATGGTTGTTCATTTTCTTGTTCCATATTTTGGATTACTTTCTCAGCCATCTAAAATGAATCCGGCTAAACTGAAATTCTTTGCGCTTTGGATTCTTGCGGCTCATTATTACGATTTATATTTCCTTGTAATGCCAAATTATAGCCGAAGCGGTGTTGCTCTTAGCTGGTACGAATTAGGCTTTCCTATACTTCTAGTAGGACTAATGATTTTACTGTTTGTTTCTAAATCTAAAAAACAAAATCTTGTTCCGGTTGGCGATCCGAAACTTAAACGCGGAATTGACTTCAGACTATAACAGAATAAAGTTTATGAATACAAAAAAGAAACTCGAAGACGAAATTAATTTTAGAGACATGCTGAAAAATCCATTGAGATTATTCGGTTGGGTTTTCCCGATTATCATTGTAGTTATGATAGGGCTTGGCGTGTACTACGTTAAGAACCTTTCCTTAATTTCTCTTAACACTCAGCCGGTTAACGCTCCGGATACAACCAATATCAAAAAGGAAGTTGCACTAAAACTTGGCGGTATTACTCCCGCTATAGATATGGCTGTTATAAAAAATCCTACAAAAGAATTTATTGCTAAAGGTAAGACTTTGTATGATAGCAACTGTAAATCATGCCATGGTGATAACGGACTTGGTGATGGTTCAGCTGGAGCTATGTTAAATCCAAAACCCAGAAATTTTCATACTGTAGATGGCTGGACGAACGGCAGAACAATTGACAAGATGTACAAAACTTTGCAAGAAGGAATTATCAAAAACGGAATGGCAGCCTATGAATATCTGCCTTCCGGCGACCGAATGGCAATTATTTCTTACATCAGAACATTTGTTGAATTTCCTCCAATTAAAGATGAAGAATTGGCTTCACTTGATCAGACTTATCAGTTATCGAAAGGTACAGTAGTCCCCAACACTATTCCGGTTGCTACTGCCGAGAAAAAATTAAGCGACGAAAATTATGCGGCTGTAAAAAAGATTTCCGAAGCAAAACAGTTTCTTGCGGCATCACGAGAAAATATTGGTGCCGAACTAATTAAAAAATCCGCTCAAGATGTGGACAAGGTAATAAGTTCATTCATTAATGGAATGCAAAATCAAAGCGTAGATAATTTTGCTTCTTTGGTTACAGCTAATCCGCTTAATTATGGTTTCAAGCCTACGGTTTCGCGGTATTCGAAAGATGATCTGGCTCAGATTTACTCTTACTTGAAAACAGTAACAATGTAAATAGATGATGAAAATTTCAAAAATCTTTTTTGTGTTCTTTTTAGTTCTGGCTTCAACAAGTTTTTCTCAAAAGGAAATTGAAGCCGGAGTTGATGAGAAAATTGGCGCTTACCTTCCGATGGATCTTAAGTTCACCACAAGTGAAGGTAAAGAACTTCCGTTAAAAGAGTTGATAACTAAGCCAACCCTTATTGCGCTTGTATATTATGAATGCACAGGAATCTGTGCGCCGATGCAGAATGAGCTGGCTTGGACAATTGACAAATTACAGCTCGAACCGGGAACAGATTTTCAAGTGATCAGCTTCAGTTTTGATCACCACGAAACTCCCGCGGTTGCCGCAAAGTGGAAATCGAATTATCTCAAAACAATTAAACGAAATTTTGCTTCTGATAATTGGATTTTCCTAACAGGTGATTCTGTTTCAATCAAAAAATTAACTGAAGTTGCCGGGTTTTATTTTGTCCCGAATGAGAAGCAATACATTCATGGCGGCGTAGTTATTTCTATCGCACCGGATGGAAAGATATCCCGTTATCTGTTTGGCAAGGAATTCAATCCTTTTGATGTTAAGATGGCGCTGCTGGAAGCCAAAGCCGGGAAATCAAATCCTACAATTTCCAAGGTGCTGGAGTTTTGTTTTAGTTTTGATCCGAAGGGAAGACAATACACACTTAATGTTACGAGAATTATAGGAAGTATAATGCTGCTTGGTGTTGGCGCTTTCTTTGGAGTTTTAGTTTTGAAAAGAAAGAAATCACATAAGAATGAAGGAGTTAATATAGATGGCTAACGGAAATACTGTAGCCGAAAATTTTTATCATCAGAGTACGAATAAGCACAAGGGAATTTTGTCCTGGCTGCTTACAGTTGATCACAAGCGTATTGGTTTGATGTACTTAATCTCAGTACTAACATTTTTTGTAGTTGGTATTATTATTGGCTTGCTGATGCGGTTAGAGCTGATTGCCCCGGGCAAGCAGCTTATGGAAGCCCAGACTTACAATTCATTGTTTACACTTCACGGTGTTATAATGATTTTCTTGTTCATCATTCCTGGTCTGCCGGCTGTATTTGGAAATTTCTTTTTGCCAATTCAGATAGGCGCAAGAGATGTAGCTTTCCCGAGGCTTAACTTACTTTCCTGGTATGTTTATGTAGTAGGCGCAATACTGGCTTTGGTAAGTTTGTTTTTACCCGGCGGTCCAATTGATACCGGATGGACATTTTATGTACCTTACAGTGTTCGCAGTACAACCAACGTTTCTCTCGCAATTTTTGCAGCATTCATTTTGGGATTCTCATCAATCCTAACCGGAATAAATTTTGTAACAACTACGCACCGCTTGCGTGCACCGGGGATGTCATTCTTCAAGATGCCGCTATTTGTTTGGGCTACTTATGCAACCGCCTGGATTCAGATAATCGCCACTCCTGTTGTTGGTATAACAATTTTATTAGTAATGATTGAAAGAGCATTCGGCGTTGGAATTTTCGATCCGGCTTTAGGAGGCGACCCAATCTTGTTCCAACATTTGTTCTGGATTTACTCGCATCCCGCCGTTTATATAATGATTCTTCCGGCGATGGGTGTTGTTTCTGAAATCATTCCTACATTTTCAAGAAGAACAATATTTGGTTACCGCGCTATTGCAATGTCGAGTTTGGCAATAGCGTTTGTTGGCTACTTAGTATGGGCCCATCACATGTTTACAAGCGGAATGAGCGATACTGCAAGATGGATTTTCTCATTGCTTACTTTCATTGTTGCGCTTCCTAGCGGTGTTAAAGTATTTAACTGGGTTGCTACAATGTACAAAGGCTCAATAGACCCTAAGCCGCCGTTTCTTTGGGTGATGAATTTTATTTTCTTGTTTTCTATAGGCGGACTAACCGGTTTAGTGCTCGGTTCTCTTGCGACTGATATACACGTTCATGATACATATTTTGTTGTAGCTCATTTTCATTATGTAATGTTTGGCGGAACCGGAACAATCTTTTTCGCCGCATTACATTATTGGTTTCCTAAGATGTTTGGCAGAATGTATAACGATAAATTGGCAAGAATTGCAGTAGCATTATACTTCATTGGTTTTAACATGCTCTACTTCCCAAAATTCATTTTGGGATACATGGGAATGCCCAGAAGATATTACGACTATTTGCCGCAATTCGAGCCTCTGCAAAGAATTTCAACAGTTGGTTCTTGGATTCTTGCCGGAACTATATTTTTAATAATCGGTTACTTGTTTCATGCTTTGGTAAAAGGGAAGAAAGCAACTTCTAACCCCTGGGGCGGAGTAACGTTAGAATGGCATATTCCATCACCGCCGCCGCTCGAAAACTTTAAAGAGATTCCGACCGTTACGCATGAACCGTACGATTTCAGTCAACTTAAGGAGATGAAGAATGAGTAGTCATCAAGAAGGAACAGTTGCACACGTTCACCGCGACGATATTGGCGCAAAGATGGGCATGTGGCTTTTCCTATTTACTGAAGTGCTTCTTTTTGGCGGAATGTTTTTAGTTTACGCTTTCTATCGTTTTCAGCACCAGGATCAATTCCGTGTAGCAGCTATGGAATTAAACACCGGTATTGGAACACTTAATACAGTTATTCTACTTACCAGTTCGCTTACTGTAGCGTTAGCTATAGCAGCAATTCAGAAGGGAAATAGATTTCTCTCTGTTTTAATGCTCAATATTACTTTGGTATTTGCTGTGATGTTTATGGTTAATAAATATTTTGAGTGGAGTGCTAAAATTTCTCACGGACTTTTCCCCGGTTCAAAAGAAATGCTTGATTTGCCAAACGGACAAATTTTGTTTTACGGACTTTACTATGTGATGACCGGTTTGCATGCGCTTCACGTAATTATCGGCGTCGTCATCTTAAGTTTTATGCTCATTCAACTAATGAAGAAAAAGATTACGCAAGACAATCATGTTAAGCTGGAAAACGCCGGATTATATTGGCACCTTGTAGATTTGATCTGGATATTTTTATTCCCGTTATTCTATCTAATTCAGTAGAGGTTAATTCATGGAAAATCATACTAAGAGTCATCATCCCGGTTACTCAACTTACTTTTTTGTTTGGCTTGCGTTGCTGGCGTTCACTTCAATCACCGTTACTGTTGCCGGAATTAGCCTTGGCAAATATACAATGCTTGTTGCGCTCGGTATTGCGGCAATAAAATCAGCATTGGTAATAAACATATTTATGCACATAAAATTTGAAGAGAAGATTTTCAAAGTATTTTTGGCGCTTAGCTTTTTTACTTTGCTAATCATCTTCATCTTAACATCGTTTGATATTATTTATCGTTGAGGTTAGAAAATGTCATCAACTCCAACTGCACATGTAGAATCCGTTGATTTCGTGATGCTGTACATTGTTGGAATTTCTGTAGTTCTGCTTTTAGGAATTACAGCTACAATGATTTACTTCGTTTTCAAATACAATAGAAAAAAAGGTCACCAGCCGGTTGATATTCATGGCAACTTTTGGCTGGAATTAATTTGGATCGCAATACCTACAGTTCTTGTCCTTTCGATGTTCTACTTCGGTTACACAAGTTTTAGAGAGATAAGAGATATTCCGGCGAATGCATTCAAAGTTAAAGTAGAAGCAATGATGTGGAAGTTTACTTTCAAATATGAAAACGGAAAGCAAACGGATACTTTGTACGTGCCGATTAATACTCCTGTCCATCTTGAAATGACGTCAATGGATGTTAACCATGCTTTCTTTATTCCGGCATTTAGAATAAAAGAAGATGTTATTCATAATAAGGTAAACAATCTTTACTTCAAGCCGGAAAAACTTGGCAAGTATGATGTAGCTTGTGCCGAGTACTGCGGATTGAAGCATTCTATGATGTACACCGCTGTTAAAGTTTTACCTAAACAAGAGTTTGATAATTGGTACGCAGTAAAAACTAATGCAGTACCTAACGTGAGTGAAGTAAAATAAATTTTATGCTCGAATACCTAAAAAAATATTGGGCTATTCCGCTGGAACTTGGAAAAGTTAGAATAACTTCCTTTGTTTCCTTAACAACATCGTTGGGTTATATTTTGTTTTCCGGGAAGATAGACCTTGGAATAATTCTTCCGACTTTTGGTGTGTTTCTTTTAGCTTCCGGCGCTTCTTGTATCAACCATTTACAAGAGCAGAAGTTTGATGCTGCAATGGATAGAACGAAAGGGAGACCGCTGCCATCGGGAAGGATTGATTCACTTTCAACTTTGCTTCTTGGCATCAATGTATTGCTATTCGGTTCTTTGATTTTGTATTACAGCTCCAATATAGAATCGTTAATGCTCGGCTGGTTGGCAGTTTTATGGTACAATGCTTTTTACACACCTCTGAAGAGAAAGTTTGCCCTTGCTGTAGTTCCTGGTGCGCTCATTGGTGCTATTCCACCGGTTATAGGCTGGGCAGCCGCCGGCGGTAATCCTCTCGATACTAAAATATTGATTGTTGCTTTGTTCTTTTTTATCTGGCAAGTACCACACTTCTGGTTGCTTCTACTTCTACACGGAAAAGATTACGAGCAAGCCGGTTTCCCAACATTAACCCGATTGTTTTCTTCATTGCAAGTTAGCAGAATCACTTTTGTCTGGATTGCAGCATTAGCATTCAGTTGCGTTTTAATTCCGCTGGCAAATATTTCAACTCAGCCGTTTACTCCGGTGCTTCTTTTTCTTTTAGCTCTTTGGCTGATTTTTGAATCCCGCGGAATACTTAATCCCTATATCGAAAAAGTTATATTCAGAAAAGCTTTTATCAGAATAAATGTTTTTGTTTTATTGGTTGTACTGCTTATTTCAATAGATAAATTACTACTCATCGAATTTTAATTGGTAATCATATGGATTTCTTAGACAAACTCGTTCTGCCGCAATCAGCTCATCACATGGTGCTGATTAAATATTTGTTGGTACTAGCAAACATTCTTTTGGTGCCATACTTAAGTGTCTTAACCGGCTCGTTGATTTTTTCAATATACTTTAAGAAGCAAGCCGAGAAGAAGAATAATCCGCACGCTTATAGATTTTCTAAAGAGCTAGTGGATTTGGTTACCTTCAATAAAAGTGTTGCTGTTGCATTAGGCATTGTTCCTCTTCTCAGTTCATCATTCGGCTATGCCCAGCTTCTGCATCTCTCAAACTTTGAAGTCTCTAACTATTTACTTCTTTCCGCATTGCTATTACTTGCTGCGATTGTGATGATTTTTACTTTTAAGTACTCATTTCATTTCAAAGACATTTTCAAAGTAGCCGATGAAAAGGGAATAGGTTCTTCTGAGTTTGAGAAGGAACAAATCAACAAGTATTCTGTGAACACCAATTCGATGAACCGCAAAGCCGGAAAGATTGCTCTCTACGCAACAATTTTTGCGGTTTACTTTTATGTTGGTGCAGTACAATTGGCAATTGATTCAGAGCGCTGGACTGCCGGTACAAATGTGTTTTCAATTGTCTTTTCTTTATCAACGGTTGTTAACTTTTTACAATTCTTTGTTGGCTCTCTCGCATTAACTTCCATAGTTGTGCTTTATAAGTATTTCAGACCAAATTCCGATGTGAAAGGTGAGGGCGAGTATTTCGATTACATTAAAAAGTTTTCATTGAGCAATTCGCTAATCCTTACAATAGCATTCCCTTTGATGATTGCTCTCGGAACTGTTGTTAAGACTAAGCTTGCACTTTCATTCATGGTTTTTGCTTATGCTATAGCTGCTATTATTCTTTTATTGTTTGTAAGCAGCTTAATTTATTTTATGTTAAAAGAGAACCACTTGAAATACAACCTTGCAGTTCTGTTCTTATATGTTGTAGTGTTTGCTTTGCTGATAATCAAAGACCAATATGCTTTTGACACATCTACACAGAAACATTTTGCTGTACTTGCGGCAAATTATACAGACTATGAAACTAACTTAAAAGCGGATTTGGGAATTGGTCCGGCAATTAGCGGAGCCGATATTTATAATGGACGCTGTATTGCTTGCCATAATTTTGATAAAAAAGTAGTTGGTCCGCCTTATAATGAAACATTGCCTAAGTATGAGGGAAAGAAAGCAGATTTGGTTAAATATATTTTGAGCCCGGTAAAGATTAATCCGGCTTATCCGGCAATGCCAAACCAAGGGCTAAAACCAAAAGAGGCTGAAGCGATAGCTGACTATATTTTAGCTACTTATAAAAAGTAAGCAAAATTTTATAGATGGGATGCGGTTAGCATCCCTTCTTTATTTTAAACACGCCTAAAACACATGCTAACAATTCTTGACGCAATTAAATTATCCACCGACTACTTAGAGAAAAAAGGAATAGAATCAGCGCGTTTAAATTCCGAATTAATGCTTGCTGAAATTCTAAACTGTAAGAGGTTGGACTTATATTTAAAATTCGAACAGCCGCTACAAGAATATGAGGTTGATAAATTGCGCGAATGGATTGCACGGCGTGGAAAATTTGAACCGCTGCAATATATCATCGGTAAAGCTGATTTCTACGGGGCTCAGTTTAATGTGAACAGTTTAGTTCTAATACCAAGACCGGAAACGGAAATCTTAGTTGATAGAATTATTGTTCAAAACAAAAATAGGGGAAGCCTTAAAATTTTGGATATTGGAACCGGAAGCGGAATAATTCCAATCGTTCTAGCTCTTCATATTCCGGACGCAACCATTTGCGCAATTGATAACTCTAATGATGCAATTGAAGTAGCTAAGCAAAACGCTGTAATGAACAATGTAGCCGAGAGAATAGAATTTCTTACAACGGATTTATTCTCAGCGCAATTTGAAGATGAATCATTCGACATTATTGTTTCCAATCCGCCTTATGTTGCGTTAGATGAATATGGAACGCTTCAAAAGGAAATTGTAGATTACGAACCGAAACAAGCTGTAACTGATATGGGTAACGGATTGAAGTTCTATTCGTACATTTCTGGAAAAGCCAAATCTTGGTTAAAGAAAGGAGGGAAACTTTATTTTGAAGTTGGTAAGGATCAGTACGAAACGGTAAAAAGATTTATGAGCGAGAATGGTTTCGAAAATATTTCCGCTGTTAAGGATTTGTTGAGCATTGATAGAGTAGTAATTGGTGAGAAGCAATGAGAGCGCTGATACAAAGAGTAAGTTCCGGCAGCGTTGATATTCCCTCTGAAAAATATTTTGCTTCGATAGGAAAAGGAATGGTAATCCTACTGGGAGTAAAAGTTGGCGATTTGGAAGAAGACGCATTGTTTGTTGCTGATAAATGTTCGAATTTGCGAATATTTGAAGATGATAATGAGAAAATGAATTTAGCTTTGAATGAGATTGGCGGAGAAGTGCTGGTTATTTCTCAATTCACTTTGTATGGTGACACTCAAAAAGGAAACCGCCCAAGTTTTATTGAAGCAGCAAGACCGGAAGTAGCAATTCCACTATACGAAAAGTTTATTGAGCGGATGAAGCAGAACATAGGCAGCGAAAAAGTTAAGGCGGGTATATTTGGTTCAATGATGACAGTATCAATCAATAATGATGGTCCAGTTACAGTTATTATTGAATCGAAAGAGAAGTGAGGCGCATTGAATTCAACTTTGATGATATTCATAGACGGAATTGGGATTGGGAATCCGGACAAAGTTAATAATCCTTTCTTCAGATATAATTTCAAAACGTTTTCAGAAATATTTGGCTCGATTCCTCATCTCGGCAATCAATATTTAGAAAGCAAGAATGCCTTTGTCTTCCCAGTGGATGCATTATTGGGAGTTGAAGGAATTCCATTAAGCGGAACCGGGCAGACTTCGATATTTTGTGGAATAAACGCACCAAAATTTATTGGCAAACACTTTGGACCCTATCCATATTCTACTTTAGTGCCGGAGATTAAAGAGAAAAATATATTTGCCGAATTTATGCGTAAGAAAAAAAAAGTAGCTTTTGCTAATGCTTACCCTCAAGTATTTTTTGATTATGTTAATTCCGGCAGAAGACGCCTTAGTGTTACAACTCTAAGTTGTTTATTGAGTGATGTTAAACTCAATAGAATTGCAGATTTGCACCGGGGTAATGCCTTAAGCGCGGAGATTGATAATGAGCGCCTAACCAAACGCATGGGTTATAAACTCCCGATAATAAAACCCCAAACCGCCGCAAAGAGGTTACTGAATATTGCCGGCAAAAATCACTTCACACTTTTCGAAATATTCCATACCGATCATCTTGGGCATGGTAGAAATAGTGAAATGCTGGAATACTTTTCTAAAGTTCTTGATGAGTTTCTTTTTTCCGTTATTACCAAGCTGCCTAAAAATGTTACGCTGCTAATTTGTTCTGATCATGGTAATTATGAAGACTTATCAATCAAGATGCATACAAAAAATCCGGCTATTGGTTTAGCTGCCGGAAAGAATGCCGAATCACTCGCGCAGAAGATCAAATCTCTGGTTGATATTAAAGAAGCAATTCTGGAGAATCATCCGTGAAAGATTATCCACTCATAAAGTTTACTTTATTATTTATCAGTGGAATCCTACTTCAATATTACGGCTCATTCGAACATAACTACTTACTGCTGCTTTTCATTTTGCTAATTGCAATTTCTGCTATACTTACATTTATTCCGAAAGACTTTTGCAAATCCATTTCCAACATTTCAGTCATGTTGTCGGCTCTGTTGTTAGGAGCGGTAATGTATACAACCACAACTCTGGAAAAAGTACATTATCCATTTAGAACTCCAAAAATTAAAAGCGCGCAAGTGTTTGGCAGCATTGGCAAAATTGAATTGATTAGAGAAGGAAGGATAACATTCTTCATTAACTCTGATTCCTTGAGAGTTGGACTAAAAACGTACAAGAGCAAAACAAAAATCTTATGCAATATTTATGATTCTCAAAAAGAAATAAATAGTCTGTATAGCGATTTGAAAGTTGGCAACCATGCGGTGTTTACATCTACAATAAGCCGACCTAAGAATACCCGCAATCCATATGAGTTTGACTATGAGAAATACCTCAATGACCGCGGAGTGTCTGTTCTAGCAACAGCCTATAGTACAGAAAGCATTCATGTGAATCATCAGGTTGTTTCAACCTTCAAAAACTCTATTCATGAAATAAGAAAGTACTTAGATAATAAAATTACAACACTACATAACCAGACTACGGAAGGATTGCTACGAGGCTTGTTATTAGCGGATAGAAGCGGCATAGACTATAACACTAATTCGGATTTCATGAATGCCGGAGTTGTTCATGTCCTTTCTGTTTCGGGACTGCATGTTGGCTACATAGTAATCATTTTTCTATTTCTGTTTAACCGCTTTAATTTATACTGGCGCGTTTCGCTAACCATAATTGGCTTATTTGCTTACATGATCATTACCGGTTCAGAAGCGCCGGTATTTCGTTCAACTATCATGGCAAGCGTTATACTCATCACCCCATTTCTTGGTAGGGAATCGAGCAGTTACAACACACTCTCTTTGGCAGCGTTAATTATTTTGTTGCTAAATCCCGTTGAACTATTTAACCCCAGCTTCCAGCTCTCTTTCTCTGCAATTTTGGCGCTTATTATTTTCTTCCCGATAATTAAGAAAGTTGTGTACGCTCGTAAATATTCCGGCAAATTTTTGAATTACTTCCTACTGTTTTTGGGCTCAACTTTCGTTGCTCAAATTGGAACGCTGCCATTTACTTTATCATATTTTGGCAGAATATCGCTAACATCATTAGCAGCCAATTTCTTTGTAATTCCAATTTCGGGTGTTATAGTAGGATTGGGAATTGTATCGCTCGCACTTTCTACAGTCTCTTTCTGGCTTGCCGGTATTTATGCTTCTTGCAATGAATTTCTGACTTACTTGTTGTTTCTTATCGTCCGCTTTTTCGGCAATCCGAATTACTCATTTATCAGTATCAAGCAGTTTTCCCTTTACGACAGTATAATGTTCTATTTATCGTTGGGCATTTTAGTTACCTCGTGGAAGAAATTCCAAAGTATAAAAGCTAAGGTGGTATTTATCTTTCTTTTTGTTGGCTTAACTTTTACAATTATTCAATTTGATGATCAAGAGCTATTAACCACGAACAAACTTACAATAGTCAGCATAGATGTTGGACAAGGGGATGCTTTTCTCATCAAGTTTCCAAATGGTAAAACTGCTTTGGTGGATGCCGGTGATGCAACTCTCCGGTTTGATAACGGAAAGCGTGTAATCCTTCCTCTATTAGAAAAACTTGGCGTAGATAAAATTGATTATGCTTTCATTTCGCACATTGATGCAGACCACTACATGGGTGTACTAAGTCTAATTAAGGAGAAAAAAATTGCTGAGCTGTTTAAGCCGGAGATAAATCCAACAAAGCAGAACGATCTGGACTTCGAAGGAATATTAAAAAGGAACGGAATTCCGGTTCACTATTACAAACATGAAAGTTTAGCCATTGGTAACGCCAAATTGTATTTCTTGCATAGCAATTTGCAAAGTGGCGATTCAGAATCTTCCAATGATAACAGCGGCGTATTCAAATTAGTTTATGCTAAAAATTCCATTCTGTTCACCGGTGATGCCGGTGTAAAGGTTGAAGAGAAATACATTGCTAAGTATGGAAAATTCCTAAAATCAAATATTCTAAAAGTCGGTCACCATGGAAGTAAAACGAGTTCTTCCGGGAATTTTCTCCAATCGGTATCACCTAAATATGCTTTAATAAGTGCCGGAATAATGAACAAATTTCATCATCCATCTAATGATGTTTTGGATAGATTACGTAAGTTGCATACGAAAATTCTAAGGACTGACGAGCTTGGAGCAAGTATAATTAGCTCGGACGGTTCTAATTTTGAAATTGTTGATTGGAGAAACAACTAAGCATGAATTCCGAATTACTGATAAAAGAAGACTATTCCTTACGGGATTATAATACGTTCAATCTGGACACCACAGCTAAAAAATTTATCGAGCTAAAAGACGATGATGAGATTGAATATTTTATTCAGTCTGAATTTTTGAAAGAGGGGATTTTAATTTTAGGCGGCGGGAGTAACTTATTACTCTTAAATGATTTCAACGGTATAGTTGCCCATCTATCGAATAAAGGTATTCGTGTTCTCAATGAATCTGTTGAAGATGTAATTGTAGAATGTGAAGCCGGAGAGATTTGGGATGATGTTGTTTCTTTCTGTGTAGAGAATAAATTTTATGGAATAGAAAACTTAGCTTTAATTCCCGGTACAATAGGCGCTGCACCAATACAGAATATTGGAGCATACGGTGTTGAAATTAAGGATGTGCTTGTAAGTGTTGAGGGATTCGATCTGATTAGCCGTGAAAAGCGAGTACTTACCGTAGCTGAATGTGAACTGGATTACCGCTCAAGCATTTTTAAAACTACATTGAAGGGCAGATTCCTCATATCAAAAGTGAAGCTTAGGTTATCGAGAAAGAAAAAATTCCATCTTAACTACCGTGCATTAAATGAAAAATTTGGCAAAAGATCGGTAGATCAAATCAGCATTGAAGATGTAAGTTCCTACATCAAAAAAATAAGAACAGAAAAATTGCCGGATTATAAAATACTGGGCAACGCCGGCAGCTTTTTCAAGAATCCCGAAGTATCGCCGGAACAATTAGCTGAACTAAAAAAAGAACATCATGATATAGTTTCTTTTGCCACTACTGCCGGAACATATAAGTTAGCTGCCGGATGGCTAATAGAAGAGTGCGGCTTCAAAGGAAAACGAATTGGTAATGTTAGCTGTTACGAAAAACAAGCGCTTGTAATTGTAAATCACGGCGGCGCAACCGGAAAGGAAATCAAAGAATATTCGGAAAGAATTCAAGGGGCAGTTAAAAATAAATTTGGTATTAATTTAACACCGGAAGTAAATATAATTTAACTACTTACTTAATTCTGAGGAAACTATGTTTAACATTAACAGCGTAATCAGCATCTTAAGGAATACCTGGAAAGAAATTACACAACCCTTTAAGGATTTACTTCACACATCGCGGGCATTATTTGGCTTAAATCTTTCTTACGTTTTGGAGGGACTAACATATTTTGGAGTTGTTGGTTTACTGGCAATTTATTTTAATCAGTACACACTATTAGATGATATTAGAGCCGGAAACATGGTGGGCGTCTTAACCGCGGGAATTACATTAAGCATGCTGTTCCTTGGAGCAACAGTTGATATTATCGGCGCGAGGAAAGCTCTTCTTTATTCATTATCATTTATGCTCGTTGGTAGAATTTTATTGAGTACAGCTCCACATCTTGGAAGTCCCGGTTTATGGAATGGAGCGCACATTTTTGCTATGCTCGGAATACTTGGAGTTGTATTGGGTTACGGAATTTATCAACCGGCGGCTTATGCAGCAGTTAAAAAATTTACAACTGAAAAAACCGCGGCAATGGGCTACGCAATGTTATACGCTCTGATGAACCTTGGCGGATTTTTGCCCGGCTTAATTTCTCCACCGGTAAGAAAATCATTTGGGATTCTTGGCGTGTTCTGGGTATTTGTAGCTTTAACAGTTGCCGGATGGTTTGTTGTTTATTTCATTATGTCTAAGAAGGCTGTTGATGCAGCAATTGAAGAAGCTAACGCCGAAAAGACTACTGATGTTGAATCGGAAGATGAGCTTTCTAAAATGAGCGCGAAAGAAAAATTAAGATTTTATGTTAAGAATTTTCCGTTAAAGGATTTACGCTTTCTCTTTTTCATATTTGCTTTGATACCCGTACAAACATTATTTGCTCACAATTGGCTTACGCTTCCGTTGTACACAAGCAGAGCTTTCGATGGCTTCGTTCAATCGAACTTTGAATTTTTTGTGAACTTGAATCCGATACTAATCTTTGTCCTAACTCCAATTGTAGCGGCGCTTACGACTAAAAAGAATGCCTATTCTATGATGATCATTGGTACTTTTGTGATGGCAGCGCCAACATTTATTTTAGCGCTTGGACCAACTTTTACAAATTTGATGCTCTACTTAGTTCTTATGACAATTGGCGAAGCAATGTGGCAGCCAAGATTTTTACAATGGGTTGCTGAGATTGCGCCGAAGAACATGACCGGCATTTACATGGGAATAGGCCAATTTCCTTGGTTCTTAACTAAGATTGTAACGAGTTTATATTCCGGCTGGTTCTTGATGAATTACTGTCCGGCAGATAAACCGCACGAAATGATGAACACAGAATCTATGTGGCTGATTTACGGATTTATAGCTGTACTGAGCCCAATTGCCTTGATCTTAGCAAGACGCTGGATGATGAAAGGTTTTAAGACAAAACACGAAGGATGAAAATTTAAGTAGGCACGTTTTATATGAAAAAGAATCCTAATAAGCACATTGAGATTCATAAAGTCGAAGGAAACGTTGTTATCAGCCAAGATCAAAAAGGTGGCGTAACAACTAATTCTATAAATAGTTTCCAAATGTCCACAAAACGCAAATGGTCACTCATTGTTTTATTTATTGGTTTAATTGCCTCAGTAGTAACAATTCTAACTTACTTTGGGATTAATCCTTCGTCAAGCATAAAGAAGAATGAGCAAAGAGAAGCCAAGCCAAATAGTGTAAATACTGATACTCTTGATAAAAAAACTAAAGTAGTAACCCAAGAAAAAATTATTAAGGGAAAGAAAATGTTAGATAAGAAAGAGGAAAAACCAATCAATATTGAAAATGTTGAAGGAGATGTAATTATATCTCAAAATCAATCTGGTGGCATAACAGCTCATTCGATAAATGTAAATCAAGCAATAACGCCAGAATGGAGAATTAGCGAATCTGAAAAGTTAAACGATACTGAATGGCGAACAAAATTAACTGCAAGAGGAAAAGGAAATCTTACTTTCCATAATTGGAACATATTACTTACATTAAATACAAGAGTAATAAGAAAAGAAGATGTTCCAGGTGAGGTAACAGTTGGACCTTGGACGCCATTAGAAATACGTGGAGGAAATTTATCAGTAAATCATTTTTTTCTTGGTTTTGCTGAGTTTAAACCAGGTCAAGGTTTTTCTATATATCTTTATTCAAGCGAGCCATTAAAAGTTTTAAATGTTGAGAGCATTGGAGAATAAATTCTTGTCTTAAGGAATCGTCTTAACAGCGACTGCCTATTCGATGTAGTGAATGAAGAATATCGTAAAGGGAATTCAGATAATGCTTATGATTAAACCGTTTCTAATAAATCGTCAAAATTCATTACATTTCAACAGTAGGTTTTATCAATTTCAAAAAAGAAACTGTTGCCGCCTTTGGATCTGACCAAACAATACATAATTCAAAGCCTTGTTGGTGCTGCCAACAACTTGCGCCTAAGCTCTGAGAAGATAGAGACAGTTGCTATACTTAAAGAGCGGCTCTCCGGCGCGGAAAATCTGGCTGAAGAATTAAAGAATTTTAAGAAAATCACAGAGCTTTCAAAATTGGGCATTAAGCTTAGCGAGTTGCTCAATTACATCGAAAGCGGTAAGATTGATTTTCTTAAACTTAGCGAGAGGTTCAAAGAGCAAAGCTACAGTTTGGTAAAAGACCTAAGTAACGTACTCGATATTTTAACTCCGCAAGCTGCAAAAGCACTTTTTGGTGAGAAAGAAGAAACGCCAATCAAAGTTGACTTGACCCAGATACCGATTAAAGGAACCACAGCAACATTTGATTATTCGATTGACTTGCCGAAAAGATCAACTGCCGACGATTTGAAGGAAGCTATAATATTAGAGGAACTCGAAAAGGAAGCTCCGTTCAACTTCGAAAACTTTGAAGAGAAAGTTTTGAAGCCGGTTAAAGAGTTGGATTCATTCCTCAACCGTGTTCTAAAATTTGATTATACAGATGGCGAAATCCATTCCTATATAAAAGTAATGAAAGAAAATTCCGAACTGTCGCAAAAAATTGGCTTTGAAGTTTTATCAAACATGCACTCAATTTTAGCGAAGGGATTGGATTTAATCCATCAAAAGAAAATTGCGCCGAGCATAAATGTAATCGAATCTCTTAGAGCTTGCTTAATTGTAATTGTTGCTGTGGTTCGCGGTAAAGAAGTTGATATTACAAACTACTTAACAAAAGCGGAAGGATTCGGTAAATCCATTTCTTCAAAAAATAAGGGAAATTAAATGGAACTATATGCAGTAATTATGGCGGGCGGTGTCGGTTCTCGTTTTTGGCCAAGAAGCAAAGAATGTAAACCAAAGCAGCTTATCCGCATCTTCGGCGATAATACGATGATTCAAGATACTGTTAAACGTATGGAAGGTTTAGTAGAACCGAAAAATATTTTTGTAATCACTAACAAGGTTCAGAAGCCGAGAGTAATAGAGCAGCTTCCACAGCTGCCTCAAGAAAATATTGTAGATGAGCCTTTCGGCAAAAACACAGCCGCTTGCATCGGGTTAGCTTCTGTTTTAATAAAAGCCAAGAACAATGAAGCGGTAGTTTTAACATTGCCATCGGATCATTTAATCAAAGATGAAGATGAGTTCAGAAAATGCCTTAAGAATGCGGCAGAGTTTGCTTATGAATCGAAGGGATTAGTTACAATTGGCATTACTCCAAACAGACCGGAAACCGGTTACGGTTATATTCAGTTTGATGAGAAAGAAATCTCGAGCAATATTTACAAAGTTTTAACGTTTGCGGAAAAGCCAAATCTTGCAACGGCACGCCGCTTTATTGAATCGGGTGATTTCCTTTGGAACGCCGGGATTTTTATCTGGCGTGTTGATACAATTCTGGAAGAAATCAAAAACTTTTTACCGGATTTGCACGAAGGACTTCTTGAAATAGAGAGCGCAATTGGCACAACTGATTTTGAAAAACAATTAGTCAATGTGTACGGTCAGCTAAAAAGTATTTCGATTGATTACGGCGTAATGGAAAAAGCGCATAATGTTTATTTAACTAAAGCTGATTTTTACTGGAATGATGTTGGAAGCTGGGAAGCTGTTTACGAAGTTGCAGAAAAGGATGAAGAGGGCAATGCGTTGGTTGGAGATGTTTACACAGAGAAAACTTTTGGCTCTTATGTCTTTTCGCCAAAGAAATTTGTTGCTACTATTGGTGTAGAGAACTTAATAATTATTGATACTCACGAGGCTTTGCTGGTTTGCAACCGCGATAACGCGCAAGAAGTAAGACAAATTGTTGAATACTTAAAAATGAACAAGAGGTCAGAGCTGATCTGATGAAAAAGCTTATTACAGAAAATGATGTGCTGAATCTTATCAAGTCCGGCTTGACTGAATTAGTTGTTGGGAAAGATTCTGTTATTTCGCCACTCGCGCTAGATAGAATTAAGCAAAACAAAATTAAAATTGTTTCGCAAAGTTCTGCCACAACAGAAAGCATGGATTTAGCAAATACCAAAATTGCGATTGGCTCCGATCATACCGGTGTTAATGCAAAAAAAGTCTTGTTTGATTACTTAAAGAAAAAAGGTTTTGATGTGATTGACCTCGGCACATTTACGGAAGACGCTGTTGATTATCCTGACATTGCTTTTAACGTAGCTAACAGGGTTAAGATTGGAGAAGTCGGCTTCGGAATTATTTTGGACGCGACTGGAATTCCGTCTTGTATAACCGCGAACAAAATTCCCGGCATTAGAGCAGCTACTTGCTATAACGAATTCAGTGCGAGAAGTTCTCGCGAGCATAACAATGCTAATGTTTTGGTCTTGGGCGCAAAAGCTTTAGGTGATGAAACACTCAAATCACTTGCCGACGTTTGGCTAAGCTCAAAATTTCTTGGCGACCGCCATCAGCGCCGGCTTGATAAAATTAAAGCTATTGAAGAGAAGTATCTTAAATCGTAAAAACTTTTTCTATTCAACCTATCATTGAGAATTACACTTGCTGATTGAAAAATCAATATTAGAAGCCAAACGACAACTTGGTGAAAGAATCTTCCAGATAAAGCTGTTTTCGCCAAGAATTGCGAAGCTTGCCAAACCCGGACAATTTTGTAACATAAAAGTATCGGAAAGCGATTTCCCATTGCTGCGGAGACCATTCAGTATTTCAAACGTTGAAGGCGATTCAATTTATTTTCTGTTTGATATTCATGGTGAAGGAACAAAAATTTTATCCGAGAAAAGTCTTGGTGACGAACTTGATATTCTTGGTCCTCTTGGTAATGGTTTTAATTATGATGGCGATTACTCTACGGCAATAATAGTCGCCGGCGGATTGGGTTCGGCTCCATTCCCATTTTTAACTTCAAAGCTGGATAAGAAGAAAGTAGTAAGTTTTGTAGGCGCGCGTAATTCAAGTTTAGTATTAACAGAAGATTTGTTAAACGTGCAAGCAGCAACAGACGATGGCTCACTTGGATTTAAGGGAACAGTAGTGGAATTGCTTACTGACTACGTCGAAAAAAACAATCTTACATCGTTCCGTATTTTTTCTTGCGGACCGAATCCAATGCTTAAAGCGCTTCAGCAAATTTGTATAGAAAGAAATTACGATTGCCAAATTTCGATAGAATGCGCAATGGCTTGCGGTTTTGGCATTTGTCAAGGCTGCCCGGTAGAAACAACCAATGGTGAAGGTTATAAACTTGTTTGCAAAGATGGTCCGGTCTTCGAAGCGAAGGAAGTAAAGCTATGAGCAAAATTGATCTCTCGGTAAATATCGGCTCACTTAAGTTGAAAAACCCGGTTTTGTTAGCTTCCGGAACTGTTGGCTATGGCAACGAAATTTCTCAGCTAACCGACATTAGCAAACTTGGTGGAATTGTAACAAAATCACTTTCGTTGAAACCACGTAAGGGAAATCCGCCTCAGAGAATTGTTGAAACACCTTCCGGAATGTTAAACGCTATTGGTCTGGCAAACGTCGGCGTCGAAGTTTTTATCAAAGAGAAAATTCCTTTCCTAAAAGAGTTGAACACAACTCTCATTTGCAACATCGCTGCTAGTTCAATTGAAGAGTATGTTGAGTGTGTAAAAATTCTGACGAGCGAAGAAACAATCCAAGCATTTGAAATTAATGTATCTTGCCCAAATGTTAGAGAAGGCGGATTAATTTTTGGCAACGATCTTTCATCGGTTGGAAGAATTACAGAGCAAGTAAGAGCTGCAACTAACAAGCCGATTATCATTAAACTCTCGCCGAACGTTCCTAAGATTGCTGACTTTGCAGAAATTGTTAAAAAAGAGGGTGGAGATGCAGTCTCGGCAATCAATACACTCGTTGGCGCTTCATTCGACATCTACACGAGAAAACCTAAGATAAAAAATGTTACCGGCGGACTTTCCGGTCCAGCGATAAAACCAGTAGCAATTGCTAAAGTCTTAGAGATAAAGAGAAACGTTGATATTCCAATTATTGGTCTTGGTGGAATTATGAACTGGAAAGATGCCGCAGAGTTTATGATTGTAGGCGCTTCAGCTATTCAAGTTGGGACCGCTAATTTTATAAATCCGAATGCCGGTAATGAAATTGTAGATGGGCTGGAAGAATTTTGCAGCCAGCAAAAGATTATAAAACTTTCTGAGATGATTGGTTCGTATCAGATATAAAATGGAATTAAAACCCGCATTAGAAAAACTTTTCTCTCTTCACCAATTTGGAATTAAGCTTGGATTAGAAAGCACGCTGAAACTGCTTGAGCAAATTGGGAATCCGCATCTTGGATTAAAATGTTTTCATGTTGCCGGTTCAAACGGAAAGGGAAGTACAGCATCTTTCCTCGCATCAATTTTAATGGAACATGGCTTTAATGTTGGCTTATACACTTCTCCTCACTTTGTAAGATTTAACGAGCGAATAAAAGTTAACGGTGAGGAAATACCGGACGAAGCAATTGTCGGGTTCGTTTCCAATCTTGATGAATACATTGATAAAGAGAAACCAACTTTTTTTGAACTAACAACTGCTCTGGCATTCAAGTACTTTGAAACTCAGAAAGTAGATTATGCTGTTATAGAAACCGGATTAGGCGGAAGGCTTGATGCTACAAATGTTATAGACCCGGCTGCATCAATCATTACTTCAATAAGTTTGGAACATACAGCTCATCTTGGAGATACATTAGAAAAAGTAGCGTTTGAAAAAGCCGGGATAATTAAAAAGGTGAAACCGGTTTTTACCGGCAAACTGCCTAGCGAAGCAGAAAAAATTATAGCACAGAAGGCAAGTGAAACGAGCAGCCAACTTTATCGTGCTAATGAATTTAGTTTTCAAGATAAGGATTGCCTAAAAGTTCAAACTCATCTTGTGCAATTCAATATTTACGAAACACCGCTGAGAGGCACTCATCAACTTTATAACGCAGCTTTAGCAGTGAGAGCGGTTACGGAAACAATCCGGGAAGTCAGTTTCGTTTCGGTAGCTGAAGGAATTTCAAAAGTAATTGAGAATACAAAAATCGAAGGGCGTTACGAGATTTATAATGCAGAACCCAAAATCATCTTCGATTCAGCTCATAATCCCGAAGGAGTTGAATCTTTCTTGAGTGAGTTCAAAAAAGAATACGCTGCTTATTCTGAAAGAGTTTTAATTTTTGGCGCGATGCGAGATAAAAACATTAAGACTATGCTTTCAAATTTGGCTCCTTACTTCACCAAAATATTCTTTACTTCAATAGATGATGAGCGTGCGGCAAAGTATTCCGAGATGGCAGAGTTGTTGAAAGGGACAGAAATAGAGTTGGAGCCGCTTAGTGAGCCCGGGCAGTATATATCACTATTTAAGGCAAAACGTGAAAATTCTTGTATGGTCTTGCTGGGAAGCATGTATCTCTTAGGTGAAATAAAAGCTAAAATACTTGAAAAAAGACTTGACATTAAGACCGGCGGAGTATAATTTTTCGTCGTGCCTCAGTAGTATTCTGCAAAACAATAATTCATTAATCAATAAATTTTTAACCCCGAGTTAAAACTCATTTTTAGTCAAATCAAGCTCTAACAAATCAATAGGAACAACCCATGCCAATGGATATTTCAGAACTGCAATCGAAAAAAATTGTTGACCTCTACAAGATTGCAAAGGATTTCGGTCTAGCCGGATACAGCGATTTTCGCAAACAAGAACTCATTTTCAAAATTCTCGAAGCACAATCTCAGAAGGATGGTTTAACATTCTCTAAGGGTGTGCTGGAAGTTCTAACCGATGGCTACGGGTTCCTTCGTTCTGCCGATTATAATTATTTGCCTTCACCCGATGATATTTATGTGTCGCCTTCGCAGATTAAACGCTTTAGCCTTCGCACCGGTGACTATGTTAGCGGTCAAGTTCGTCCGCCAAAAGAGGGCGAAAGATTCTTTGCTTTGCTTAGGGTCGAAGCTGTTAATGGAAAAGATCCGGAAGCAATCCGTGAAAGAACTTTGTTTGATAACTTAACGCCGCTTTATCCTACGAAGAGGCTTAAACTGGAATCCGCACCGGGCGAATATTCTATGAGAATTATGGATATGCTCGTTCCTATCGGCAAAGGGCAAAGAGGTTTAATAGTTTCTCCTCCTAAAGCCGGTAAAACAATTCTGCTACAAAAAGTTGCAAACTCACTTACAAGAAATCACCCCGAAGTAAAAATTATTATGCTTCTTATTGATGAACGCCCGGAAGAAGTAACCGACATGCAGCGTTCAGTTCAAGCGGAAGTAATTAGCTCTACGTTTGATGAACCGGCAGAACGCCACGTGCAAGTTGCTAACATGGTTATTGAAAAAGCCAAAAGAATGGTTGAAGCCGGCGATGACGTTGTAATCTTACTTGATTCTATTACTCGTTTAGCCCGCGCGCACAATACAGTTATTCCTCATAGCGGAAGAATTCTTTCCGGTGGTGTTGATGCAAACGCACTTCACAGACCAAAAAGATTTTTCGGCTCTGCTCGTAATACTGAAGAAGCCGGCAGTTTAACAATTATAGCTACTGCATTAGTTGATACCGGAAGTAGAATGGACGAAGTTATTTTTGAAGAGTTCAAAGGAACCGGTAACAGCGAATTGCTATTAGACAGAGGTCTTGCTGATAGAAGAATCTTCCCGGCAATTGATGTTCTAAAATCTAGCACAAGAAAAGAGGAATTATTGTTGCGTGATGATGAGTTAAACAAGATTTGGATTCTCAGAAAAATTTTAGCTGATTTCGATTCGCAAGAGGCTATGGAATTTGTTCTTGATAAAATGAAGGGTACTAAGAACAATAAAGAATTTATGCTTAGTATGAACAGCTAATTGGCTGTTGCATGAAAACACTAATTTTCACATGCGGAGATATTAACGGAATCGGTCCGGAAATATCAATTAAAGCAATCAGCAAATTGTTCAATCCGGCTAAAAGAAAAATAGTTTTTATTTGCCCGGCTAATGTATTCGAAAAAACCGCTTCAATCGCAAACCCAAAATTTCCATTTAAGATTTTCAAGAGAGAGAATAATGATTCTCTCTCTTCATCATTTGTTTCAATTTATGATTTAGGCAAAACCAAATTAGATTTTGGAAGACCAACAAAAATCTCCGGGAAAGTATCCTCGGAAGCAATTGAACACTCTTATCAGTTAGCTTGTAAAGACAATTCTTCGGCAATCATCACATCGCCGACTTCAAAAAAATCATTTGAACTTGCCGGAATAAAATTTCCGGGACAGACAGAGTATTATGCCAGTCTTTCTAACAGCCATCGTTTTATGATGCTGTTCCTTTCCAAGAAAATGATTTGCGGACTTGCCACAATTCATATTCCGCATAAAACTGTTTCTGAAATTCTGAGCAAACAGCTTATCAAGCAGAAAATTGATATTCTGGGTGAAGCTCTACAAAATGATTTAGGTAAAGGAAATCCAAGGATAGCTGTGCTCGGACTGAATCCTCATAGCGGAGAAGAGGGAAGAATAGGAAGGGAAGAAATTGAAGTTATTAATCCGGCAATTCGAGAACTGAAGAACCGAAATATACTTGGTGCGTTTGTGCCGGATGCATTTTTCGGAACGAAGCAATTCAAGGATTTTGACGCGATATTAGGAATGTACCACGATCAAGTTTTGGTTCCCTTTAAGATGTTGAATTTTGAACGAGGTGTTAATTATACAGCTGGTTTAAAAGTTATTCGCACTTCGCCGGACCATGGAACAGCTTACGATATTGCCGGTTTCGGCATAGCAAGACCAACGAGTATGCTTGAGGCTGCTGTGTGGGCAGAGAAAATTATCAGCAACAGAAGTAAGAATCATGTTAGTTAAGAACTATTCAAACGTAGCCCGGATTTATTCTCACCTCATGCGTTCAATTGATTACAAAATGTGGGCAACGTATATCTTGAAACTTAGCCGGATCATAAAGAAAAAAAATATTTCAGTCCTCGAGTTAGCTTGTGGTTCCGGGGAAGTTGCCGGCTATCTTCGTAAGAAATTCATTGATTACACTTTGTGCGATTTATCTTTACAAATGCTTCTTTCATTCGATCATCAGTTTGCAAACAAAATTAATTGCGATATAACGGCGCTTCCATTCAAACAAAAATTTGATTTTGTGTTTTCAACTTTCGACAGCGTGAATTATCTTTTGACCAAGGCTGCTTTTATTAAAATGCTGAACAGCGTGGAATCTTGTCTTGAGCAAAATGGTATTTTCACTTTTGATGTCAGTCTTGTAGAGAATAGTCTGCGTAATCTTAAGCACTTGAACCGTAAAGGAGAATTTCGAGGCATAAAGTATCAGCAAATAAGTTCTTTCAACAGGGTAAAGCAGATTCATCAGAATAAATTTGTAATAACATGCGAAGACGGCAGTGCTGTAACAGAGAATCACCGTCAGCGTGTTTTTTCGTTCGAAGATTATTTTGATATGATTTCGAAAACAAAATTTTACGTTTACGGATGTTACGAAGCATTCTCATTTAGTAATGCTTCACCCAAATGTGAAAGAGCTCAGTTCGTCCTAAAAAAGAGAAATTAATATGCTTACGTTTAATCATGTAGAATTCAAATACTCTAATCAGCCTGTGTTCAGCGATCTAAATCTTCAAATAGATAAAGGAGATTTCGTTTTCTTGATTGGGAAAAGCGGTGTTGGAAAAACTACTTTAATGCGTATGGTTTATATGGATATTCTTCCTGAAGCCGGATATGTTGAAGTTGCCGGTTTTAATTCCGATGCTATCAGAGTTAAGGAATTAACAACTCTCAGAAGAAAGCTTGGTATTGTGTTTCAAGATTTTCAACTTCTGGATGATAGAAATGTTTACGATAATCTGGCTTTTGTTCTTCATGCAACCGGTACACCCAAGAAAATGATTAAGCGAAAAGTTCTTCATGCTTTATCTGATGTAGGTCTTGCACATAAGCAAAATAATATGCCCCAGCAGCTTTCAGGCGGAGAAAAGCAGCGTGTTGCAATTGCCCGCGCTATTATTAATGATCCGGATTTAGTTTTAGCAGATGAGCCAACCGGAAATCTGGATTTGGAAACTTCGGATGAAATTATTGAGATTTTGAAAAAAATTAATCAGCGGGGGACATCAATTCTACTAGCAACGCACAATTATGAAATTGTACGGAAAGTTGATGCAAAAATTATCCGTTTGGAAAACGGGAAAGCCGTAAAAGTAATGATCAAAAAGAAAGATGATAATCAGAGCTAAACGAGTTTAGCAAATATATCTTGAGAGATTTCATCTATATTTTTCGTACCGTCAATTTCAATCACATGTGCTTTATCTGCATAGTAATGAAAAACCGGTGCGGTTTGCTCATGATAAACTTTTAAGCGGCGTTTAATCACTTCCTCATCATCGTCTTTACGTTTGTAGTAACTCTCTTCGGCTTTGCAATTTGGACATACAAAATGTTCGGTAACCAAATTCTTTGCTAAAATATTTCCACAGACTCCACAAACTAAACGGTTGCTTATTCTGTCTATAATGATTTCGTCTTTAGCTCTAAGCTTTACAAGATGAATTGTTTCTGTATTGAGTTCTCTAAAAATGTTAGACAGTATTTCAGCTTGGGCGATTGTTCTCGGGTAACCATCCAAAATGAAACCGTTTTTGCATCTTACTTCTTGCAGCGTGTCTTTAATAATAGCACCTACTATAGTATCGGGAACAAGTTCGCCTCTTTCAACTATTGCTTTGGCTTGCAAACCAAGTTCGGTTTCATTTTTAATTGCCGCGCGTAAAATATCTCCGGTAGAGATATGTGCAATATTCAATTTCGCAGCGATAATTTTTGCTTGTGTTCCTTTACCAACTCCCGGTGCGCCAAAAATAATTATTCTCATGTTTAGCAAAATTTGGTGAGCAATTTTTCAATTAATAGTGTTCGAAACATAAGTAGTTTCGGAACATTATCCAACGCTACTTATTTCCCGTTGTTGTTTTTTCTTTTCGATTTGAAGAAAGTTTCTAATAACATTTTTGATTCGTCAGCGTAAATTCCGGAGAAAAGTTCCGGTTTATGATTGTATCTACCGGTGTTTATTAGATCGAATAATGAGCCGCAAGCGCCAAATTTAGGTTCAAATGTTCCAAAGTAAATTCGTTTAATTCTGGAAAGCAGAATCGCGCCGGTACACATAACACAAGGTTCGACTGTAACGTAGAGTTCACATTCATCAAGAAATTTTGATTTAAGATGATTTGCTGCTGCCGTTATTGCAATCATTTCTGCGTGTGCTGTCGCATCGTTTAGAGTTTCAGTCTGATTATAACCGCGCCCAATAATTCTGTTCTTGTAAACAATAACAGCGCCAATGGGGACTTCATCTTTCTCGGCGGCTATTTCAGCTTGCTGCAAAGCCGCGTACATAAACCGGTAAACATCTTCCTTGAAAAGCAATTGTAACCAAAAAATTTATCGGAAACTTAATTCAAAAATTCTAAGAAAAGAAAATCTAATTTTGAAGACATTGGAAGTAAAATCAGTTATTGCTATATTTCGCACGTAAAAAATTGAAATGCACCCGTAGCTTAATTGGATAGAGCATCTGACTACGGATCAGAAGGTTCGGGGTTCGAATCCCTGCGGGTGTACTTAAAAAGCCTTGAAATAATTTATTCCAAGGCTTTTTGTTTTAAATTCGCTCACCCCTTCTTAATGTAAGAATTCACTTGATATTTTTTACAATCCGAATTAATTTGCCATACAAATGTATGGTATAACTTTAAGTGGCAAAAGAATTAACAAAAACACAGCGAAGAATTCTGGATTATTTGGTTGAGAGAAAAGCGCTTAATCAGCTGCCGCCAACTCTAGCTGATATTGCCCGGCATTTTGGATATAAGAACAGGGCCACAGTCCAGCAGCACTTACAGGCATTAGCGAAAAAAAACTATATTAATAAAAGTCCTAAATTATCACGCGGTATCGAGCTCACTATTGAGGACAAGTTTTTTATTACCCGTCCAATTTTAGGAGAAGTTGCAGCCGGAAACCCACTAACAATTTATCCCGGTGCCATTGATTCAATCGAACTACCAACAGTAGCCAGAATGCCGAAAGATTCGTTTCTGCTGCGAGTTAAGGGGGATAGTTTGATAGATGCGAATATTTTTAACGGTGATATTGTAATTGTAAATCCTAATATTGAACCGCGTAACGGACAAGTAGTTGCTTCTGTACTAGATGATGCGGCTGTAGTTAAGAAGTTTTTCCGTACAAATGAAGCTATTGAACTTCATTCTGAAAACAAACAGTATGAGCCAATAATTGTCAATCCTAATTCCGATAGATTTAAGTTAGTTGGAGTAGTTGTTGGAATTTATAGAAGTATGGTACAGTAGTAGTTTTTTTACTTATGTAAATTGTAAAAAGGTATTGCTATGAAGAAGAATCCGGAAAACAAAGTTTATAAAGCTTACTTGAATTCTCCGATTGGCTTAATAGAAATAACCGGCATCAAAGATGCAATTCTTAAAGTTTCTTTTGTAGAAGATAAGTTTGAGACCGAATTCAAAACCAATAATTATGTGAATGAGTGCGCTCTTCAGCTAGAACAATATTTTAATGGAGGAAGAAAAGAATTTGAGCTAAACCTTGAACCGGAAGGAACTGAGTTCCAGCGAAAAGTTTGGGATGAACTGCTTAAAATTCCATTCGGATATACAAAGAGCTATCTCTTCATTTCGAAAATGATCGGAGATACTTTGGCAATACGTGCAGCAGCCAAGGCTAACGGGCAAAACCCAATTGCAATAATTATTCCTTGTCATAGAGTAATCGGAAGTGATGGAAGTCTGACCGGTTATGCAGGAGGTCTATGGCGGAAAAAATGGCTTCTTGAACATGAACAAAAATTTAGTGATGGGGAAAAACAGATGGAATTATTGTTGTAAAAAGTCATTAGGTAATTGGTTATTCAATTGTCTCAAGAGGTACATATGAAGTTGGAGGAATTGACTGTATATAACTTATCTATGGATTTAGGTGAACAAGTGTGGAAAATTGTTTTGGAATGGGAAAAACTCTCAAAAGAAACTATAGGAAAACAACTAATCCGTTCTGTGGATTCAGTTGCCGCAAATATCAGCGAAGGCTTTGGAAGGTATCACTATAGCGAGTCTAACCATTTTAATTATTATGCGAGAGGTTCTTTATATGAAACAAAGACATGGTTAACAAAAGCTTATAACCGAAACCTCATCGATGACAATCAGTTCAACATGTTTATAAATGAAATAAATAATTTAGGCGTTAAGCTCAATAATTATATCAAATCCATTGGAAAGCAAAAACAATTGAAAACAACTGAATGACAAATCACAATCAATTGAATTACTACTTAATAACAATTAATGACTTTATATGACTTTTCAAAAAGAAATTACTCTTAAGTCTAAGCCGCGCGGGTTTCATCTTATCTCAAATGAAATTCTTTCTCAGTTACCCGAACTGAAAAGCATTTCTGTTGGTATTGCGCACATCTTTATCAAACATACTTCTGCATCCTTAACGATAAATGAGAATGCTGATCCTTCTGTTAGAACTGATATGGAAACATATTTCAACAGTGCTGTTTCTGAAAGCAACGCAAGATTCTACGAGCATACACTTGAAGGAACTGATGATATGACTTCTCACATCAAAGCTTCAATTATTGGTTCATCCGTAACTATGCCGGTTTCAAATGGAAAGTTTAATCTTGGTACATGGCAAGGAATTTATTTATGTGAGCACCGCAACCACGGCGGCTCTAGAAAAATTGTTGTTACTGTAATAGGAGAGTAGTTTAATGAGAATTGATAGAATGCTCGGAATTGTCGTCCTACTTCTTAATAGAGAAAGAGTTAGTGCAAAGTATTTAGCTGATAGATTTGAAATTTCAGTAAGAACTGTTTATCGCGATATAGAAGCAATCAATATGGCTGGAATTCCTATTGTAGCTTATGCCGGTAACAACGGCGGTTTTAGCATTATGGAAAACTACCGCTTGGATAGGCAAGTATTAACACTGCAAGATATGACTTCAATTCTTACTGCTCTGAAAGGTGTTAGTCCAACATTAGATGACAGCGATATTGATAATGTCACAGAAAAAATTCTAAGCCTTGTTCCTGATGATAAAATGGAACTGCTGAAGCAGCGGTTTGAAGAATTTTGTATTGATATCATGCCGTGGGGCCAAAAGCAACAGCCAAAAGAATATTTGAAAGAACTTCAGATCGCAGTCTCTCAGAAGAAACTTGTTTGTTTTGATTACAGAAATTCAAAAGGAGAGTTTGCAAAACGCACAGTAGAGCCAATGACTTTAGTTTACAAGGGTTTCGGTTGGTACTTGTTCGCTTTTTGTAAAGTGAAAAATGATTACAGAATTTTTAAACTGGTTAGAATGAGTAATCTTGTTACAGAAGAAGAATATTTCAAGCGTAAGAATAAAAGCTATCATGATTTCATGAAACTCTCGAGCGATAAAAGCCAGTTTATAAATATTGTGCTGCGTTATTCGGCAGAAATCAAAGCACAAGTAGAAGAGTATTTTGATGAAGGTACAATCGAGTATCAAGATGATGGAAGCATGATTGTAAGGATAGCAATGCCGAATGATAATTGGCTTCACTCAATTATACTTGGCTCCGGCGAGCATGTTGAGGTTCTTGAACCTGAGTATTTAAGAAACATAATAAAGGAAAAAGCCGAAAAGATTTGCATGAATTACAAACGCGAAGTTGAAGCTTGATTAAAACATTTTTTTGAGGAACAATAAATGGGAAAGATTAATGCCGAATGGCATTTGAAAAACAAGATGCCGGATAAAGCTACTGTTGAACAAAGAATCAAATGGCATTTGGAACATGCTAAGAATTGTAAGTGCAGACCAATTCCAGAAAAACTATTAATTGAGATGAAGAAAAGAAAAATTTCACTTCAATAACAAACATGACATACTGGTGTCACAAGCCTAAGATAAGTTTGGTTTATCAATCACAAACAACTTAGGAGATGTAAAATGGAAATGAAATTTTGTCACTCGTGTGGAATAGTTCTTGACGGAAACTTTGCAAAAGAAGTCGCTCCAAACTTATGCGGCTATTGTGCAGATGAAAAGGGCAAGCTAAAAGCTAAAGAGATTGTTCAAGTAGGAGTAGCTGAATGGCTGAAATCGTTTTCACCAAAAGAGGGTAATCCCGATTTTATGAAACGCGCTGAAAGCTACATGAATGCAATGCCTGCATGGGCTAAAGAATAGGAATGAGGCAAATATGTCATTCAAATATGAAATTAAAGAACAGAGAATTCAGCCTACAGCTTCAATTAGAACAAGAACTTCCTTAAGTCATTTGCCGGATACTATTAGAAAATCTTATCAAGATATTTCAGCACATCTTGAAAAAACGGGCGTCATTTGCAGCGGAGCTCCATTTGCAATTTACTACAACATGGATATCAACGATATTGATGTTGAGCTTGGTTTTCCGGTAGGGAAAGATATTCGTGAAAAAAATGAAATCAAGAATAGCATGATTCCTGCCGGCAAAGTATTGCAGTTCACTCATATTGGACCTTACAGCGAACTTGAAAAAACATACGGCGACGCTATGAAGTGGATTAAGGAAAATAATATTTCCACCACAGGAACGATTTGCGAGTTCTATCTCAACGATCCGGCTACAACGCCGCCGAGTGATTTGGAAACTGAAATTAGATTCTATATCAAGTGAATGTTTTGAAAACTGAATTATTCTAAAAAAGTAGCTAGGTATTAATTATTTAGCACGCGGATTGACATGATCTCTAAGGTAAATTATAAAGTATCTTAATCATCATAATAAATCCGCGTGCTGCTTTTATGTTAAAACAGTTACAACCAATTCTAAAATATTATTTAAAACTTAGAGGTGACCAAATGAGTTTAGCAATTGCAGAAAAAATTATTGCTATGGAGAAAAACGCATTGGATAGATGGAATCATGGCGATCCTTCCGGCTACTTGGAAATATGCGCAGAAGATGTTTGTTACTTTGATTCTATGACTGAAGTCAGATTAGATGGAAAAGAAAACCTAAGCAAGTATTATGAAACCTTACGTGGCAAAGTCCATGTTGATAAGGATGAAATGCTGAATCCAAAAGTTCAAGCAGTAGAAAACATGGCGGTGCTTACTTTTAATTTAATTTCGCATGTTGGCGAAGTAAAGAGGAAATGGAACTGCACGGAAGTTTACCGTAAAGAAGCAAATGGTGATTGGAAAATTATTCAATCGCACTGGTCGTTAACCAAACAATAAATCACATTCGGGTAATAGCGAAATAGATGAAAACCATTTTTCATTTGGATTTAGATGCATTCTTTGTCTCGGTAGAGAGATTATTTGATCCATCGCTAATTGGTAAGCCGGTAATCTTAGGCGGCGATCCGGTAAAGGGAAGAGGAATTGTTACAACTTGTTCTTACGAAGCTCGTGCTTACGGGCTTCATTCTTCTATGCCGATTAAAACAGCTTACCGGCTTTGTCCAAACGGAATTTACATACGCGGACATCACAAAGAGTATTCAAAATATTCAAGAGCTGTAAGGGTAATTTTAGAAGCCTATGCGCCTATAATTCAGCAATGCTCCATAGATGAATTTTCGATGGATTTTACCGGATGTGAAAAAATCTATGGCTCACTTTTCATGTTCGCTTCAAAAATACAGAAGGAGATTAGCGACAAACTCGGGCTACCAAGTTCAATTGGTATTGGTTCAAATAGAACAATAGCAAAAATTGCTTCCGATTATAACAAGCCGTGCGGTATCACTTATGTTTTGCCCGGTATGGAAAAAGAATTTTTAGCGCCTATGCCGGTTGAAACAATTCCGGGTATTGGCAAGGTTGCTAAAAAAATGCTCAACGCAAAAGGATTCTATAAACTTGAGCAGCTTTCAAATTTATCGCCTGAAACTTTACAGAGAATCTTTGGCAAGTATGGCGAATACCTTTGGCGCAAATCCAACGGACTCGGTTCCGATGAGTTCCATTTTGATCATATTAGAAAAAGCATTTCTCACGAAACCACTTTTCATCATGATGGAAGTAACACCGAAGTTCTGGAGAAAATACTTTTTGAATTAACCGAATCTGTTTGCCAGAATCTTAGAAACAAAAATTGGTTAGCTTCAACAGTTTGTGTTAAAGTACGCTACTCAAATTTTAAGACTATCACACGAGATAAAACCATAATTGCAACTGATGACGATAAGGAAGTTTATCAGACAGTTCTTCAGCTATTTAGAAAGTGCTACACACCAAGAGCAGAGGTCAGACTGCTCGGTGTACGCCTTAATAACTTCACTTACTTTGCCGAACAGACAGATTTATTCGAAAATGAGAATAAAATCCGTAAGGAAATGTTTGTAGCAGTTAAAAAAATTCGTGATAAATATGGCTATAAAACAATCCATGTAGGATTTTGTTAAAAATATAGATACCGAAGTCTTTATTTTATCCCACCCAATTTCTATTTTTGAGCCCGTCTTTTAAGGTATATTCTTAAAAATAAGATTCGAACACCGTTGAATCCCAAATTTTGAAAGAATTTTTGAGTGCAGAATTACTTACTGCCCAAAAATGCGCTAAAAAACAAGATAGCTTACTCTTCTAAGTGGCAAGATTCTTGCACAGAAAAAGCGTTTTAGTGAACGATTGATTTATCAATATAAATAAGAGGAATAAATGGACAGAAGAAAAATTACGATTGATGGCAACGAAGCCGCCGCACACGTGGCTTACCGCGTTAGTGAGGTTATTGCCATCTATCCAATTACACCATCATCAACAATGGGCGAGCTATCGGATGCTTGGGCAGCTAAGCAACTGAAAAATATTTGGGGAACGGTACCAACAGTTTCTGAATTACAAAGTGAGGGCGGGGCTTCCGGAGCTGTTCACGGTGCATTACAAACCGGTGCTTTAACTACAACCTTCACAGCTTCTCAAGGTTTATTCTTGATGATTCCTAACATGTATAAAATTGCCGGCGAATTAACTCCAGCAGTTTTCCATGTTAGCGCACGCTCTATAGCTGCTGCAGCTCTTTCTATCTTTGGCGATCATAGCGATGTTATGTCAACACGCCAAACCGGTTTTGGTTTGATCTGCTCTAACTCTGTTCAAGAAGTAATGGATACAGCTGCAATCGTTCACCGTGCAACTTTAGAATCAAGAATTCCTTTTGTTCATTTCTTTGATGGCTTTAGAACATCAGCCGAAGTTATGAAAATGGAAGAATTGAGCGATGATGATATACGCGCTATGGTTGACGATGAAAAAGTAAAAGAATTTAAGAAGAGAGCATTAAATCCGGAAAATCCTTTCATTCGAGGAACCGCTCAGAATCCGGATGTTTATTTCCAGGGAAGAGAAACAGTAAATAAGTTTTATAATGCTTGTCCGGAAATTGTACAAAACGCAATGGATAAGTTTGCTTCAATCACAGGCCGCCAATATCATTTATTTGATTATTACGGCGCTGCAGATGCAACAAGAATTATTGTTATGATGGGTTCCGGCGCTGAGGCTGCTCAAGAAACCGTAGATTATCTAACCAAAACTACCGGCGAAAAAGTTGGCGTTCTAAAAGTTAGATTATATAGACCATTCTCTGTAAAACATTTACTCGCTGCTATTCCAAAAACAGTTGAAAAGATTGCTGTTCTTGATAGAACTAAAGAACCGGGTTCACTTGGTGAGCCATTATATCTTGATATGGTTACTGCAATTTCTGAATCTATGGCTGATGGAACCGCCCCATTTACGAAAATGCCAAAGATTGTTGGCGGACGTTATGGTTTGTCATCAAAAGAATTTACACCGGCAATGGTAAAAGCTGTACTCGATAACTTGAAGAACGATTCTCCAAAGAATCACTTTACAGTTGGTATTAATGATGACGTTACATTTACAAGCTTAGATTACGATCCGGCATTTATGGTTGAAGGTGATGAAGTTGTTCGTTGCTTGTTCTATGGTTTAGGTGCGGATGGTACTGTTGGCGCTAACAAAAACTCAATCAAGATTATTGGTGAAGAAACACCAAACTATGCTCAAGGTTACTTTGTTTACGATTCTAAAAAATCGGGCTCTACAACAATTTCTCACTTAAGATTTGGACCAAACCCAATTCACTCTACTTACTTGGTTCAGACAGCAAAATTTGTAGGCTGCCACACATTTGGATTGTTAGAGAAATTTGATGTACTCGACAATATTGTTAATGGTGGAACGTTCCTACTTAACTCGCCATTCAGCAAAGATGAAACATGGGATAAACTTCCAAATAGAGTTCAGCAGCAAATCATTGACAAGAAATTAAACTTCTATGTTATTGATGGTTACGCAGTTGCCGGTAAAACCGGAATGGGCGGACGTGTTAACACAATTATGCAGACTTGCTTCTTTGCAATTTCCGGCATCTTGCCAAAAGATGAAGCTATCGAACAAATCAAAAAATCAATTAAGAAAACTTACGGTTCTAAAGGTGAAGAAATTGTTAAGAAAAACTTCTTGGCTGTTGATCAAACTTTAGAGAATCTACATCAAATTGATTACTCAAGCTTGAAAGTTGGCGCAATCCAAATTCCGCCAATCGTTTCTGCTAAAGCTCCGGAATATGTTAAGAACGTACTAAGCCAAATGATGGAAGGTAAAGGCGATTTTGTTAAAGTAAGTGAAATGCCGATTGACGGAACATTTCCATCAGCTACAACACAATGGGAAAAGAGAAATATCGCTCTCGAAGTCCCGGCATGGGATTCTGAAGTATGTATCCAATGCGGTAAGTGCGCAATGGTTTGTCCTCATGCTTCTATCAGAATTAAAGCTTACGATAAATCTTTAGTGTCTGGCGCTCCGGCTACATTCAAACACATGGATGCAAAGGGCAAAGAGTTCCCGGAAAATTCTGCATACACAATTCAAGTTGCAGTAGAAGATTGTACCGGCTGCGAACTTTGCGTTGAAGTTTGTCCGGCTAAGAACAAGAAAGAAACTCGCCTCAAAGCACTAAACATGGTTCCGCAAATTCCTATTCGCGAACAAGAAAGAGCAAATTGGGACTTCTTCTTATCGCTTCCGGAAATGGATAGAAGATTAATAAATACAAGTGTTATTAAAGCACAGCAATTGCAACAGCCTTTGTTTGAATTCTCCGGCGCTTGTTCTGGCTGCGGCGAAACACCATATGTAAAATTAGTTTCTCAATTGTTTGGCGATAGATTAATTGTTGCTAACGCAACCGGTTGCTCATCAATCTACGGTGGAAACTTGCCAACAACTCCATGGTCAAAAAATAATGAAGGTCGCGGACCAGCATGGTCAAATTCATTATTCGAAGACAACGCTGAGTTTGGTTTTGGTATGCGCTTATCGGTTGATAAACAAAATCAATTTGCTAAAGAATTGGTTGTGAAGTTACAGGACCAAATTGGACAGGATTTAGTTGATGCTATCCTGAATGCAAATCAAAAAGATGAAGCCGGCATTTACGAACAGAGAGAAAGAGTTGCTACAATGAAACAAAAACTCGAAGGCGTTAAATCAATTGATGCTGAAAAGTTGTTGGAAGTTGCAGATTACTTAGTTAAAAAATCTGTTTGGATTATGGGTGGCGACGGCTGGGCTTACGATATTGGTTACGGTGGATTAGATCACGTTATTGCTCAAGGTAAGAATGTAAACATTTTGGTGCTTGATACAGAAGTTTACTCAAACACCGGCGGACAGATGTCTAAATCAACATCTTTTGGTGCAGTTGCAAAATTTGCTGCCGGCGGAAAAGCTACTGCGAAAAAAGATTTAGCAATGATGGCTATGAGTTACGGTAATGTTTATGTGGCTAAGGTTGCAATGGGTGCAAATGATGTTCAAACATTGCGCGCTTTCTTAGAAGCCGAAGCTTATGATGGACCATCCTTGATAATCGCTTACAGCCATTGTATTGCTCACGGTATCAATATGGGCAAAGGAATGGAAAACCAGAAAGCCGCTGTTGATTCCGGACACTGGCCTTTATTTAGATACAACCCGGATAACTTTGCGAAAGGCGAAAATCCGTTGAAGTTAGATTCAAAACCTCCGAAAATTAAATTGGAAGATTATATTTATAAAGAGACACGCTATAACATGCTTACAAAATCTCATCCGAAGGAAGCGAAAGAGTTGCTCGCGTTAGGACAAGCTGAAGTACTTAAGAAATGGAAATTCTATGAGCAGATGGCTGGGATGAAGGTTGGCGCTAACGATGAAGAAGTGAAGAGCTAATTCGAAATCCGGTTGCACTAAAATGCAGCCGGATATTTTTTGGGAAATGAAAATTGAAAAATAATTAGGAGTGAAAAATGGATCTATCAACAACCTACATGGGATTGAAGCTGAAGAATCCAATCGTTCCATCAGCATCTCCGCTATCTCAAAGTGTTGATACAGTAAAAGCTTTGGAAGATGCCGGCGCTGCTGCGATTGTCTGCTATTCCTTGTTTGAAGAACAAATTAATCACGAATCCGGCGAACTAGATCATTACTTAACATATCATGCAGATAGTTATGCCGAGGCTTTGAATTATTTCCCTGAACCGGAAGAATTTAGACTTACACCAATTCAATATTTGGATCATATTGCTAATTTGAAAAAATCAGTTAGCATTCCGGTTATAGGAAGTTTAAACGGTGTTAGTACCGGCGGTTGGGTAAAATATGCTCAGAATATTGAACAAGCCGGCGCTGACGCTCTTGAATTAAATGTTTACTATATTCCAGCTGATCCAAAAGTTAGCGGAACAGAAATTGAAAATATGTACGTTGATGTGGTGAAGGAAATCAAAAAGACTGTTAAGATACCGGTTGCAGTTAAGCTTAGTCCATTCTTTACATCCATGAGCAATATGGCAGAAAGATTAGATGAGGCTGGTGCTGACGCCTTGGTTCTTTTCAACCGTTTCTATCAACCGGATTTTGATTTAGAGAAATTGGAAGTTGTTCCGAATTTAGTTCTTAGCACAAACTGGGAAATGCGTTTACCGCTTCGCTGGATTGCAATTCTTTATGGTCAGTTGAAAGCTAACCTCGCTTTAACAAGCGGCGTTCATAATCATACCGATGTTATTAAAGCTACAATGGCTGGCGCCGATGTTTCTATGATGTGTTCAGAATTGCTTACCGGCGGTGTTAAAAGAGTTAGCGAAATTTTGAAGAGCTTAGAGCAATGGATGACTGAAAACGAATATGATTCGATTAAAATGATGAAGGGAAGCATGAGTCAAAAAGCGGTTGCAGAACCAGCTGCTTTTGAGCGCGCAAATTATATGAAGATGTTGAACAGCTACAAAATGCTCTGGTAAAAAATCAATCATAATCCCTCAAGGATGCTCAAAATTAGCCGTCAAATTCATCTGAGTTTGACGGCTTTTTATTTTTCACCGTGCAAGTTTTAACTTCCTTACCTATATTGTAACCAAAATTCACATTTCACAAAATCTTGATGCTCATGCAAGAACAATATCATAAATGGTACACACAATATCTCAGCCGCGATTTTGAGATGCTGGTCTTCGGTCATTCCGGCTATCCGGTAATTTTATTTCCTACATCAAAAGGGAAGTACTACGAGAACAAAGATTTTGGTTTAGTTGAATCTGCTGCACATTTACTTGATTCCGGCAAAATAAAAATTTATTGCCCCGATGGAATTGATGCGATGAGCTGGTACAACTACATTATTCACCCGGCTGATAGAGTTAAGACTCATATGGCTTATGAGAGAGTAATCTTAAACGATGTAGTTGAGTTTGCAAAGTTTGAAACCGGCGCAAAAAAAGTTGGCGTAGCCGGATGCAGCTTTGGCGGCTATCATGCTGCTAATTTAGCTTTTCGTCATCCCGATAAAGTTGGATATTTGTTTTCTATGGGCGGAGCTTTCGATATTAAACAGTTTATTCATGGTTACTATGATGATGATTGCTATTTCAACAATCCAGCCGATTATTTGCCGAACTTAAACGATGCTTGGTATTTAGAACACATAAATAAAATGGGAATAGTCCTTGGTACAGGTGAATGGGACATCTGTTTGGATGAAAACAAAAGATTGAGTCAAATACTATCAGCCAAAGGTATTAATCATTGGCTTGATGTTCGTCCCGGAACCGGGCATGACTGGAATTGGTGGAGGGAAATGTTCCCGGAATATTTAAGGAAGATCGGTTAAAAGTTTTTCTTAAATCGTGCCCTTTGCTTCAATTGGAATATTAAAGACGAACACGATCAAGATTAAGATCACGAAAAAGAAAATGGGACTGAAATTATAATGGAAGAAAAAGTATCGTATTATTTTGATCACGAAAAACTTAGAGTTTATCAAAAGTCTATTGAGTTCATTGGTTGGATTGATAATCTTTTAAGTACGAATTTAGTCAAGGGTTCAACTGCTGATCAAATTCTTAGAGCCTCAGAATCAATTGTTCTTAATATTGCGGAAGGAAACGGGAAATTTACTTCAAAAGATCGTTGTAGATATTTTGATATTTCGCGAGGCTCTGCTATGGAATGCGCTGGTTGTCTCGATGTATTTTTCGCTAAGAAAAAAATAAATTCTGTTGAATTATGTGAAGGTTAAGTTATCTTGAAGGATATTGTTAATATGCTGATGGGATTGATAAAGAGCAATTCGGATAGAGCATATGAACCTGAAGTTGGATACGATAACTAATACCATTCGTGATCTTGCTCGTAATCATAATCGTGCTCTTTTCTTCTATTAGAATATTAAAGACGAATTCGATCAAGATTAAGATCACGAGCAAGAATAAGATCAAGAAAAAATATTTCTTTGAAAATATATCAATCACAAAAAGGTAGTGGATGAAAAAAATAGGAATACTGTTTGGGCAAGAGAACACATTTCCTCCGGCGTTTGTCGAGAGAGTCAATTCAAAAAAAGAATCGGGAATTATTGCTGAATTAGCTAATGTCAATAAAGTTATACAAGGAGAGCCAACAGAATATGCGGTAATGATTGACCGCATTTCGCAAGATGTTCCTTTCTACCGTGCTTACTTAAAGAATGCCGCAATAAGTGGAACAGCTGTAATTAATAATCCCTTTTGGTGGAGTGCTGACGAGAAGTTTTTTAACAACGCGCTCGCAGTTAAACTTGGTGTTCCGGTTCCCAAGACAGTCATTCTTCCTTCTAAGTTACATCCAGATGATACAAACGAAAAATCATTTCGCAATTTGGAATTCCCGCTCGATTGGGATGGAATATTTAAGCACATCGGTTTCCCGGCTTTCTTCAAACCACACGCCGGCGGCGGATGGAAAAATGTTTACAAGTTGGAAAGTATAGATGATTTTTTCCGCGCGTATGCAGAAACCGGAAGGCTTGTTATGATGCTGCAAGAAGCCATTGAGTTTAAAGAGTATTTCCGCTGCTACTGCATTGATAGACGTGATGTTCGCATAATGCAGTATGATCCAAAACAGCCGCATCATGCACGTTATGTTAAGAACCCTTTGCCAATTGAGGCTAAACTGCTGAAGAAAATTGAAGAATATGTTCTTATTCTCAACAATGCTCTTGGTTATGATTTTAACACAGTTGAGTTTGCCGTACGAGATGGTGTACCGCTTGCGATAGATTTTTGCAATCCGGCACCGGATGCAGATGTAAATTCTGTTGGTGTTGAAAATTTTGAGTGGGTGGTTGAAGCTGCTGCAAACATGGCAATTAGAAGAGCAAAGGAGCATAAGGATGGTGTTAATAATTTAACTTGGGGAAGTTTTGTTCAAGATTTTGTTTCCCGGAAAAAACTAAAAGCCGACAAAACTAGAAACGAATAAGCCATGAGCGAAGACAAATTATTTTCTATAGGGATAGAAGAAGAATTTCAAATCGTTGATCCTAAGACGAGAGAGTTGAAATCTCACATCGAGCAGATACTTGATGAAGGAAAAATGATTTTGAAAGAGCAAGTCAAAGCAGAAATGCACCAATCTGTTGTTGAAGTAGGCTCTGAGATTTGCTACAATATAAAAGAGGCGCGTGCTGAAGTAATCAAACTCAGATCGAGCATTGCTAAGGTTGCTAAAGCTCATGGACTTGAAATTGCGGCAGCCGGTACTCATCCATTTTCCAGATGGGAAGAACAAAAAATTACAGATCATCCCCGCTATCACGGTGTGGTAGAAGATATGCAAGATGTAGCGCGCGCAAATTTAATCTTTGGCTTGCATGTTCATGTTGGATTGAATGACCGTGAGGAAACAATTCATGTAATGAATGCGCTCCGTTATTTTCTTCCCCACATTTTTGCTCTTACAACAACTTCTCCTTTTTGGAAGGGAAGAAATACCGGCTTCAAATCTTACCGTACGAAAATATTCGACCGCTTCCCAAGAACTGGAATTCCGGATCATTTCGGCAGTTGGGGCGAGTTCAATTCTTATGTTGATCTTCTTGTGAAAACCGGATGCATTGATAACGCAAAGAGAATTTGGTGGGACGTTCGTCCGCACCCATTCTTTAACACTCTCGAAGTTCGTATTTGCGATATACCAATGAGGATTGATGAAACCATCGCTGTAGCCGCGTTAATACAAGCCGTCGTTGCTAAACTTCATAAGCTGCTTAGACAAAATCTTGGTTTCCGTTTATACCGTAGAATTTTGATCAACGAAAACAAATGGCGCGCGGCGCGTTACGGTTTGGAAGGAAAGATGATTGACTTTGGCAAGCAAGAGGAAGTTGCAACAGTTGTCTTGATTAATGAGCTTCTGGAATTTGTTGATGATGTTGTTGATGAACTTGACAGTCGGGATGAAATTGAATTCGTAAAAGAAATATTAAAAATGAAAACCGGCGCTTATCGGCAATTGCAAGTATTCAAGAATACAAACGATCTCAGAAAAGTTGTTGATTTTATTATTGAAGAAACAAATCTTGGATTGAATATTTAATGATAGCTTCGGTACGTGAAAGTTTTAACAAGAATTATTCCGATGAACGTTACCAGAAATATCTGAGTGAGATTTGGAATTATACTAATGGTGAGTTTGATTTTCGGATCTGCGAAACACCGCTTTTCATTGATGAAGAACTTTCGCAGAAACTTCAACTTGCTGCTAACGAGATTGCAAGTTACCTTTTGACTGATGAGTTCAAGATAAAAAGCCAAGATGCCATTCCGGCTAACTTGTCAGTTCCAAACGAAGATTCTCATCCTCTCTTTCTTCAAATTGATTTTGCTATTTGTGCAGATGAAAATGGAAAACCAATCCCAAAATTGATTGAGCTGCAAGGGTTTCCTTCGCTATATGCTTTCCAAGTTTTGCTTGATGATATCAATCGGCAGTTTTACGAAATACCAAATGGATTCACCACTTACTTTAATGGGTTTACAAAAGATTCTTATTTGGATTTATTCAAAACTGCTGTAGTTGGAAAACATTCCTTGGAAAATGTTGTGCTACTTGAAATTGAACCTTGGAAACAGAAAACAAGAATTGATTTTACTCTGACAAAAGAGTACCTGGGAATTGAAGCAGTTTGTATCTCGGAAGTAATCCAAAGAGGAAGAAAATTATTCTACAAAAAGAAGGGAATTGAAATTCCTATCCACCGGATTTATAACCGAGTGATTTTTGATGAATTGCTGCGCAAAGAAGTTAAGCCAGGCTTCGATTTCCATTCCGAGCTTGATGTTGAATGGGCCGGACACCCAAATTGGTTTTTCAAAATTAGCAAACATACTTTACCTATAATTAAAAGTAGGTTTGCACCAAAGTGTTTTTATCTAAATGAGCTGAAAGAATATCCTGCTGAGTTGAATAAATTTGTTCTTAAGCCGCTTTACTCATTTGCCGGTTCCGGTGTTAAGGTTGAAGTAAGCAAAGAATTGCTCGATTCTATAACAGACCGGGATAATTACATTCTCCAGGAAAAGGTTGAGTATATGCCTCTCATAAAGACGCCGGATGAATTCTCCCGTGCTGAAGTTAGAATGATGTTTATATGGTTAGATGAAAAACCGCTTCTCGTCAATAATCTTCTAAGAACAAGTAAAGGCAAGATGATGGGGGTAGATTTCAATAAAGGTAAAACTTGGGTAGGTTCAAACATTGTTTATCATCCATAAATAGGAGAACTGAATGCAAACATTTGAAAACCTTTTAACACAAATCAGTGATTTTATATGGGGCTATCCTTTACTGATTTTGCTTTTTGGGACACATCTTTACTTAACATTCAGACTAAAATTCATTCAAAGGTTTATCGGCAAAGCGATTAAGATTTCCCTTAAGAGAGACAAAGAAGGGGAAGGAGATATTTCTCAATTTGGAGCGCTTACAACAGCTCTGGCAGCAACTATTGGCACCGGAAATATTGTTGGTGTTTCAACTGCCATTGTTGCTGGCGGTCCCGGCGCAGTTTTATGGATGTGGTTAACCGGAGTATTCGGTATTGCAACAAAATATTCCGAAGCTCTGCTTTCAGTTAAATACCGTGTAACATTAGCCGACGGTTCATTTGCCGGTGGTCCTATGTATGTTCTTGAAAAAGGACTAAACAAAAAGTGGCTTGGAATTCTGTTCGCAGCATTCACTTCCGTAACTGCATTTGGAATCGGCAACATGGTTCAAGCTAATTCAATTTCAGTTCTTATTCATGATTCATTTGGTATTTCCAATTGGATTACGGGAGTAGTTCTTGCAGCGCTAACTGCATTTGTAATTATTGGTGGAATTAAGTCTATAGCGAGAGTATGTGAAAACCTTGTTCCATTCATGGCTATATTTTACATAGTCGGCTGTACTGTTTTGTTAATAATTAATTTTGATACTGTACCTCAATCAATTTCTTTAATCTTTCAATCAGCGTTTACCGGACATGCAGCTATTGGTGGTTTTCTTGGTGCCGGAATGAAGGAAGCCGTTCGTTTTGGTATTGCTCGAGGTCTATTCTCGAATGAATCCGGTTTAGGTAGCGCGCCAATAGTTGCTGCTGCTGCTCAAACTAAAAATCCAGTTAGACAAGCACTAGTTTCTTCCACCGGAACATTTTGGGATACTGTTGTAGTTTGTGCATTTACAGGAGTGGTTATTGTTAATTCTTACGAATGGCAGAACGGTTTGAACGGTGCAATCTTGACGAAGACAGCGTTTAGCGATATTCCCGTCATTGGTCCCTTAATTTTAACAGTAGGGCTCTTAACGTTCGTATTCTCGACAATTCTAGGCTGGTCTTATTATGGCGAAAAGGCTATAGAATACCTTATAGGTACAAAAGCAGTTCTTCCTTACAGATGGCTTTGGGTTGTAATGGTTTTTATAGGCTGTGTTGCAACACTTAACATAGTTTGGGCATTTGCAGATATAACGAACGCGTTAATGGCGCTGCCAAACCTCGTTTCTTTGATATTTTTGAACAAAATAATTGTAGCTGAGACAAAAAAATATTTATGGGATGGCAACATAGACAACTAAAGTATTTTTGGGGATTCCGCGAAAACGCTATGATATTAAGCGGAATCCCATTATTTTTGATATGTAATTTAGTTGCGTGGTTGTTGAAGTAATGATCCATATCTCTGTTGTTACCTTTCATCGAGTACCGCACATATTTTTAAGTTAAAAAAGGATACAAATGAACAAAATTAATTTTGAAAGCTTGGGGCTTTCAGAAGAGATGTTAAATTCTATCAAAATGAAAGGTTTTGAAGAACCAACCGAGATTCAAAGCAAAATCATACCACTAATTTTAGCTAACAAAACAGATTTAATAGGGCAGGCACAAACCGGAACCGGCAAAACTGCTGCTTTCGGATTGCCGATATTAGATCAGTTAACCAGTAATTCAAAAAAGATTCAAGCCTTAGTGCTTGTTCCTACGAGAGAATTAGCTATTCAAGTTTCGGATGAGATTAATTCCTTAAGAGGAAATAAAAATATTCATGTTGCGCCGATCTATGGCGGGCAATCATACGAAACTCAATTCCGCCGATTGAACAAAGGCGTGGATATAATTGTCGGGACGCCGGGAAGAATGATAGACCACTTAAACCGCAAGAGCCTTAATGTAGATGGAGTTAGTTTTGTTGTTTTGGATGAAGCAGATGAAATGCTGAACATGGGTTTTATTGATGATATTGAAGATATTCTTAGTAGGACTAACAAAAACAGAAGAACACTGCTTTTCTCAGCTACTATGCCTCCACGAATCATGGAATTGGCAAAGAAGTATATGGGCAAGCATGAAATTATACGTACAATAAAATCCGGACAGACAACCGAACTAACCGAACAAAAGTATTTTGAAGTAAAGGAAGCCGATAAATTTGATGCACTGTGCAGAATAATTGATACAACTTCAGAATTCTATGGATTGGTTTTTTGCCGTACTAAAACTGATGTTGATAACGTTTCCTCAAAATTATTAGATAGAGGTTACGATGCAGAAGGTTTGCACGGAGATATTTCTCAAAATATCAGAGAGAAAATATTAGGTAAGTTCAGGAAGAAACAAGTAAACATTCTTGCCGCAACAGATGTTGCCGCTCGCGGATTAGATATTGATGAACTGACACATGTAATCAACTACTCCTTGCCGCAAGATCCGGAAGCATATTTACATAGAATAGGAAGAACCGGACGTGCAGGCAAAGAAGGAACCGCCATCACTTTTGTTACACCGGATGAGTTTAGAAAACTTCGATTCATCAAAACAATTACGCAGACAGAAATCCGCAAAGAAAGAATTCCGCAAATTCATGAAGTTATTGATTTCAAGAAAACGAAAATTCTAACTGAAGTTAACAGTCTTATTGAGTATGGAACCGGCGCCAATTATATCATGCTCGCTCAAGAACTTCTTATGAATAACAGTGCAGAAGAAGTAGTTGCAGCATTGTTAAAGTTTAATTTCCAAAATGAGTTAGAAGAAGGAAGTTACGCTCGAATCCATGATTTGTTTGATAAATCGCGGGAAACTTCTTCCGATAGAGATCGTGGCGATAGACGCGGACGCGGAGATAGAAAAGATAGAGGCGATAGGCGTGATCGTGGAGACCGTTCGGAAAGACCAAGAAAGTTTGAAAGTTCCGACCGATTTGATAGAAGAGATAGAAAAGAACGAGATGATAAAGGCGATAGACGTGACCGTAAAAGTCGAGACGAGAGAAGTGAGCGTGGTAGTGACAGAAAAGAAAGAAAAGACCGTGGTGAACGCCGTGAAAGGTCTGGAGGTTTTGAAGAAAAAGGAAAAGCCAGAATGTTTCTTGCGATGGGAAGAAAAGATGAACTTGATGAAAAAGGCTTATTGAAGATGCTTAAGAAAAAAACCGGGTTAGATCATGAAAAATTCACCGGTGTTCGTTTATCTGACGCATTCTCATTTTTTAATGTTTCGAGCAAAGATGCAGAAATAGTGTTGAGCAGCCTTAATAAGGATAAAAGTAAACGTCCTTTAGTGGAAAGAGCTAAGTCTCCGAAGTAAAATTTGAATTTGTCGCTCAAATTCTTGCGTATGTGAACGATTAAAATTAATTTAGCGACGCAAATTTTGATAGACGCCGAAGTGGCGGAATTGGTAGACGCGCTGGACTCAAAATCCAGTGAGGCTTAAACCTCGTGCCGGTTCGAGTCCGGCCTCCGGTACTCTAAAGGCTGATTTCATTTCGATTTCAGCCTTTTTTTATGCTCTTTGCCTTTAAGTTTTAGATAACTATATAAAAACAAAATAGCCAACTTTGGCAATAAGGATTAACAAATGAAGACACTTTCAGAAATATACTTACCGGCAGAGCTGCAGTTAATTAATCATTTATTCGACCGGATTAAAAACGAGATAAGAGAGAAAAAGAAAATTGCCTATGTTGAGTCGGAGAAAAATCCAACAGAAGAATTTCTAGAATACTTCATGATAACAGATGAATTGATTTCTTTTAACAAGCGAAGCGGCAACAAGAACAAATGTGCAGTGAAGGCTAAAGAATTGAGAGACGCTCTTAAATACTCTTTACGTACGGATGAAGAACTGACAAGACAGAAATTTAACAAATTGTTTGGTACTGCTAATTTTGTCGGCACTGCGTTGTACTTATTTATAGATATGATTAAGGAAGAAATTGCTAATCGTAGAATAGTAGGTCACGAGTTAACTCATCAAGTATTTGGAGTGGGAACTATAACTAAGATTGAGATCCAAAACGAATTTGTTTGGTTTAAGTATGGTGAAGAAAGCAAAAGACTCTCAATGGGGCATTTCAATATTGCCAAAGATGATCAAGAAAAAATGGTTAGCTTGCTGATAGGTTAGTTTCGGTAAAGTAGAACTATGTTTTGGAAAGCTCAATCAGAACCGATTGAGCTTTTTTCGTTAGAATACGATTGATTCAGCAGTATCCTTAAATATTTCTTGATATTCACTAACAAAGTGAACCATTTCTTCGGCGGATTTAAAATTTAATATCTCAACAACATTACCATCGAAAGAAAGAGTTTTATCCCAGAAGCAGTTTCCAATTAAAAACTCTTGCGTCATTGAATCCGCAAGATGAACAAGTGCAGATAGCTCTTTACCGTTTGGTGCTTGAGAGGGTATGTGATGAAATTCGATTGTTTCCGAAATAACTTCGGGGAGTTTCCATTTTTGCACAAGGAGTTTGCCAATGTAATCGTGAGAGACTCCGAGTATTTCTTTTTCGCAATCAAAAAATTTCTTATTGTTTTTGGAAGCAGCAATAATTTCCTCAAATTCTTTTGGCAAGTACTGAGCAAAAACTTGGATGCTCACATCATGCAGCATTCCGGCTAAAAATGCTTCGCCAAATAAATCTGAAAATCCTAAGCGGATTGACATATCGCGCGCAGCCATTCCAACCAGCATAGAATGTTTCCAGTATTCCATGTATTCGAAATTCTTTGTGGATTTAATTTTAAGAGATTCTGAAAGTGAAATTGCCGTTACTATTCTTAGAGTCTCTTCGGTTCCCATAAGCATGAGAGCAAACTCGAGAGAAGAAACTTTTTTCTGCAGTCCGTAAAGAGGAGAGTTGGCAACTGCTAAAACCTTTGTAGTCAAGCCTTGATCCTTCTCAATCATTCGCGCAAGTTTCTTAACATTTCCCGGTTCAGCTTTTATAGCTTGCGAAACTTCAAAAATAATCTTCGGGATTGAGATTAAGTTCTTCAATCCTTCTATCTTTTTTAAAGTAATTTGGGCTTTATCGGATAGTGGTTCCATTTCTATTCTAATTTTAGGTTAATTAAAAGTAAAGAAAGTTTTTGAGAATCGAAAACAAGAATTCTTTACGCAATACCAGATTGATTATTGGCACAAAATTGAATTTCTGTACGGTGTGGTAATTATTTTGGTCAAGAGGTCATAGAAAGCTAAACGCGAAAACCTTATTTTATTATCCAAAACAAAAAGAGATTATGGCTATCGGCAGCAACTACGTTAGGATTCTTCAACTACTTTTATTGTTAAACGCTTCAATAGCTTTTGGGCAAAGTATTATTTGCTCATCATGCAATAAAGAAGTTGAAGGTGATTATCTGAAAATAGGGAATAAGTACTTCCACCCGGACCACTTTGTTTGCGATTACTGTAAGAAGCTTCTTCCGGATAGGTTCATGTCAGACAATTCAAAATATTATCATTCCGAGTGCTATGCCGAAGTTAAAGGTTTGAAATGTGAATATTGCAAAAAAATCATTGCCGACGAATACATGATTAGCCAGAACAAGAAGTATCACAAAAGATGCTACGAACAAATATCGCCTAAGTGCAGAATTTGTGATAAAACACTTGTAGGCACTTTCTCTGTTGATTACTATGGAAACAAATATCATTCGTATCATGAAAATGAATTTCCCCGCTGCACTTGTTGTCACAGGCTGATAAGTAAATCAATAACAAACGGCGGGAGAAATTATTCTGATGGAAGAAGCATTTGCAATATTTGTTTTTCAGATGCAATCTTTGATCAAGGTAGAATAAGTGGCTTACTTGAAAAGGTAAGAAGTAAATTATCTTCAATGGGGATTCCAATTCCTTCATCGCAAATATCAATAAGTGGAGTTTCGGTAACTGAATTGAAAAGAGTTGCCGGAGATTATTTCTCAGATGATGTAAAAGGATTTTGCGAAACCAGCATTTTAACAACGAACAAAAACCAAACGAAGTATTCTCATAAAATTTACATCTTAAATGGATTGCCGGCTATTAATTTGGAATCTATAATCGCACATGAGTTACTGCATGTTTGGATTGCTCAGAATACAAAGCGCGTGCTATCAAAATCAGTTACGGAAGGAAGCTGCAACTATGTTTCATACCTCTATTTGGTAAGCCAGAATTCAACTTTGCTTGTTAAGCAATTAATAGACAAGATTGAAAAAGATCCAAGTCCGGTTTACGGCGGTGGATTTAGAACTATAAGAAATAAATTTGCTAATAAAAGTATTAGCCTATTTTTGAGCTATCTAAGGAATGGTGAATAACTGTTTTTGTAATTGCCTTAAGAAAACAAGCCACATAAGTGGCTTGTTTAGTATGAAATCATTTTAAGGTAGAAGCCAACGAACTAATGACGCAGCGATTTTGGTTTGCCTAGAATTTCTGAAAAGATTATCGCATCTCGAATTGTTGTCTTGTTCTTGAAATTTAATTTCATCTGAGAAGTCTTTGAATATGTGGTGTACTTCTGAGAATAAGCATCGGTTTTTTCAGCTTTGACTTGCTCTTGTACTAGGGGCATTTGTTCTAGAGAGCCAAGCTTATCATAGTCAATATCCTCAATCGCTTTTTCATATTTATTGCGGGCTGAAACTTCTTCTGTATTCTTTTCCAAATCACGAGATGATATTTCTAAATCTTCAGCCTCATAATTTATTCTTGTCGGGTACTCATCTTCAGTCTTAGGAATTTTAAAACCAAGAATATCTTCCAAAACATCTTGAGAAGTCTGCCGATAGTTCGGAGAAGGACCGGATGATCCTCCTCGCGGAATCTTTCGCGGCAATGGCTGTTTATTCTGAGTTTTCTTCTTTCCCAAAGCAGAGCCGATGATACTCCAAATAACAAAAATGAAAATGATTATTTGAAATATATTATCCATTCTGATCTTTCTTATCGTCTGGTTTAGAAATTGAAGTTCTCATATCTGTATCAGCTTGAATATTTCTCATGTTATAGTAATCCATTACACCTAACTTTCCACTGCGGAATGCCTCGGAAATTGCTTTAGGAACCTCGCTTTCTGCTTCAACAACTTTTGCCTTCATTCTAGCAACTTCAGCGCTCATTTCTTGCTCAAGAGCAACTGCTGCAGCGCGTCTTTCTTCAGCTTTAGCTCGCGCGACTTTAAGATCAGCTTCAGCTTGGTTAGTTTGCAAAATAGCTCCGATGTTAGAACCTACATCCACATCAGCAATATCAATCGAGAGAATTTCGAACGCCGAACCGGCATCTAATCCTTTTGCAAGAACTACTTTAGAAATCTTATCTGGGTTTTCTAAAACTTCTTTATGAGAATCACTGGAACCAATTGTGGAAACAATTCCTTCACCAACGCGGGCAAGAATTGTAGCTTCGCCGGCGCCGCCGACTAACCTTTCCAAATTAGTTCTTACTGTAACTCTCGCCATAGCTTTTAGCTGAATACCATCTTTTGCAACACCGGAAACGAGTGGTGTTTCAATAACTTTTGGATTAACCGACATCTTTACAGCTTCAAGTACATCGCGTCCGGCAAGATCAATTGCGGAAGCTTTTTCGAATTGTAAATCTAAATTGGCTTTGTTAGCAGAGATTAGCGCATTAACAACGTTCGATACGTTTCCGCCGGCTAGGTAGTGAGCCTCTAATTGTGAAGTGTTTAACATGATTCCAGCTTTTGTAGCGCTGATTAGATTTCTTACAATCACTTGCGGCGAAACTTTGCGCAAACGCATTCCAATTAAATCTCTGAAAATTTTAACTTTAACGCCGGAAAAGTAAGCTGTGATGAATAATCCAATCGGTACAAAGTAGAGGATTAGGAATAAGAAGAATATCGCTGCAAAAATTACAACGACAGATAAACCGGTAAGTGCTTCCATTATTTCTCCTGAAATGTTTCGTTTTAATCTAAACTCAAAATATCAATAAGAAAAACTATTACAAAGGATAAAGAATATTACTTTTGAGCAGCAATGTATTCATCAATCTTAACACATATTTTTTGAACAGCCGAATTAAGCGAAAATGATTTAATTACTTCATCTTCGGAGTACTTTTCGCCATTACCAACAATGAAACATGAGAATGTGAAAGCTTCGTTATGTAAGTCGGCATAATTGACGATTCTGCCGCCTACAACTTCCTTTGGAGCGGCGTTTGCATGAGAGCAGCGAGCTAGAACTTGGTTAGCTTCAAAAACCAAAATTAAATCAACAAGGTATTTGTTATGGATGAACTTCATTTTAATCTCCTAATTTTGCTTATATCCAATGGAAGGAATCATCACTATAAAAATTAAATCAAAAAACACATGAATTTCACCAAAAAAGAATGAGCTAAAATTTAAGTTCCTTGATATGCGAAGGCTCAATAGATATATTTATGAAACAATTTGTACAAATTTGCTGTTAGGTAAAGAAAACAGAGGTATTTATGGAAGGTAATTTCTCGGAACGTGTGCAAGAGGTGATTAGGTTGAGCAGGGAAGAAGCTCTTCGTCTCGGTCATGATTACATTGGAACAGAGCATCTGCTACTCGGGATTATTCGCGAAGGACAAGGTGTTGCTGTTAGAATTTTGCGCAATCTTGAGGTTGATCTCGTTAAGCTGAAAAAGGCTATTGAAGATACGGTTAGAACTTCGGGCGGAACTTTAACTATCGGGAACATTCCTCTTACGAAGCAAGCTGAAAAAGTTCTTAAGATTACTCAGATAGAATCAAAAATATATAAATCGGATGTTATTGGTACAGAGCACATTCTGCTATCTCTCTTACGTGATGAAGATAATATTGCAACGCAGATTCTACATCAATTTATGGTTACGTATGATAACGCACGTGCAGAGTTGAATAACATTCTTGCAAGCAAAGATCCTAGCAAAGCGTCTGCTGCTTCGCCACAGTTTCAATCTTCAAAGAAACCGGACAAAACAAAAACTCCTGTGTTAGATAACTTCGGGCGCGATTTAACTAGACTGGCTATTGAAGATAAACTCGATCCGGTTATTGGCAGAGAAAAAGAGATTGAACGTGTTGCGCAAGTATTAAGCAGAAGAAAGAAGAACAATCCGGTACTAATAGGAGAACCTGGTGTTGGTAAAACTGCAATTGCAGAAGGTTTAGCGTTGCGTATTGTTCAAAAGAAAGTACCGCGCATTCTGCAAGAAAAAAGAATTGTTACTTTGGATTTAGCCGGTCTTGTAGCCGGTACTAAATACCGCGGACAGTTTGAAGAAAGAATGAAAGCTCTAATGACAGAGCTTGAAAAAGCAGACGATGTAATTTTATTTATAGATGAACTTCACACGATAGTTGGTGCCGGCGGAGCTTCCGGTTCTCTGGATGCTTCAAACATGTTCAAACCGGCATTGGCTCGTGGCGATATTCAGTGCATAGGGGCAACTACATTGGATGAATACCGTAAGTTCATTGAGACGGATGGTGCGCTGGATCGCCGTTTCCAAAAGGTAATGGTGGATCCGCCAACACCCGATCAAACAATTCAAATTCTCGAGAGCATTAAATTTAAGTATGAACAACATCATCACGTTAGATATTCTACAGCTGCAATAGAAAACGCTGTGAGAATGAGTGAACGCTATATTACAGACCGTTACTTGCCGGACAAAGCTATAGATGTTATTGATGAAGCCGGTGCCCGTGTTCATATGGGTAATTTCACTGTGCCGGAAGATATTCTGAAACTTGAAGAAAGCATTGAGAAGGTTAAACAAGAAAAAATTCAAGTTGTAAAGCAGCAAGATTATGAAGAAGCTGCAAGGCTGCGTGATAAGGAAAGAACTTTGCAATCCGATCTTGAAGTTGCTAAGCGGGAATGGGATGCTAAGACAAAGGACCTCGTTCATGATGTAAGCGAAGATGACATTGCTATAGTTGTTTCTATGATAACCGGAATTCCTGTAACCAGAGTTGTTCAAGCTGAATCCGAAAAACTGATGAAGATGGAACAAGCTCTTAAAGGAAGAATTGTTGGTCAAGATGAAGCTGTTCTTAAACTAACAAAGGCAATCAGAAGAACACGTGCCGGATTAAAAAGTCCAACCAAGCCGATTGGAACGTTCATTTTCTTAGGTCCAACTGGTGTTGGCAAAACAGAATTAACAAAAGAACTTGCTCGTTATCTTTTTGATAGCGAAGACGCTCTAATTAGAATTGATATGAGCGAGTACATGGAAAAATTTGCTGTTTCCAGACTTGTAGGAGCGCCTCCCGGATACGTGGGCTATGATGAAGGTGGGCAATTAACTGAGCGCGTCCGCAGAAAACCATATTCGGTCGTTTTGTTTGATGAGATTGAGAAAGCTCATCCCGACGTTTTTAATTTACTATTGCAAGTACTTGATGATGGCATTTTGACTGATAGTTTAGGCAGAAGAGTAGATTTCAAGAATACGATTATAATTATGACTTCAAATGTTGGTACTAAAGAAATTAAATCGGGTGGCGGATTTGGCTTTGGTGGTTCAACAGCCGAAGACCAATATACTCAGCTCAAAAATACAGTTGAAGATGCAATGAAGCGTCTTTTCAATCCGGAATTCTTGAACCGTATTGATGAAGCAATAGTCTTTAGAAGTCTGGATAAGGAAGACATCAAAAAGATAATTATGATTGAGATGAAGGATTTGATTAAGAATTTGAACGCAAACAAGATGGAAATAGTGCTCGATCAATCTGCTCAAGACTTTCTCGCAGAAAAAGGATTTGATCCTAAATTTGGAGCAAGACCGTTAAAACGTGCCATTCAAAAATATGTTGAAGATCCACTTGCTGAAGAACTTCTTATGAATACAATACGTGAGGGAGACAAGATAGTTGTTTCTCACAATGTTGGTAAAGAAGAATTAATCTTTGTCCCTTCCAAACCGGAAGTTCACGAAGAAAAAGATAGTGAAGCTAAGCAAGCTGTTGAGTAATATTTTTAAGATGCTAAGAATCAATTAGTTACAGAAAATCATTAATTGGTACTTAACATTTCTTGAAGTGTAAATCTGTTCAATTAAGAATAAAATAGAGATAGTTGATGAGCACTCAAAACCTTTTGGAAATTTTCATTGAAACAAATGCCCTTTTAAATGGGCATTTTTTATTGACATCCGGACGCCACAGCAACCAATATTTTCAGTGTGCAAAGGTATTGCAACATCCGCAGCATAACGAATTAATTTGTTCAAGGATTGCTGAGCATTTTAAGGATCACGAAATTGATTTCGTTATTTCTCCAGCAATAGGTGGAATTGTTGTAGGACAGGAAGTTGCACGCCAGCTTAAGAAACAATCCATCTTTGCTGAGAGGGAAGATAAAATTTTAGCACTCCGACGTGGTTTCCAAATTGAAGAAGGGAAAAAATATTTGGTTTGTGAGGATGTGGTAACTACCGGCGGTTCAGTATTCGAAGTGATTGACATTGTACGTGCTAACGGAGGAATTATTGCCGGCGTTGGTTTTATTGTTGATAGAAGTAATAATAAAGTCCAATTTGGAGTTCCTCAATTTAGTACTCTACAATTAGAGGTGGTTTCATATCAGCTGGATGATTGCCCATTATGCAAGCAAAACATACCTTTTGTTAAACCAGGCTCTCGTAAAGTAAATCCATAAAGGTGAATAGATGAAAAAGTTACTTCTACTTTTAGTTATCTCTTTCTCTGTAATTTCAGCTCAAATTAATTTTGATGACTATTTTGTTGATAAGACGATGCGCTTAGATTTCTTTCACACCGGCGATAAGACTTCCGAGACTATTTCTTTTGATAAACTGATCGAAGAGGGAATCTGGAGTGGTTCGAAAAAGAATTTGTTGGACAAGCTTCAGTTTGGGCATTACATGCTCAAAGTTTTGAATCCTACAGATAAGCAAGAAATTTATTCTCGTGGATTTTCCACACTTTACCAGGAGTGGCAAACTACAGAAGAATCGAAGACTACAATCCGTTCTATGCAAGGCTCAGTTTGTTTTCCTTTTCCTAAGAGCAAAATCTTGGTTGAACTATACCGAAGAGATAAGAAAAATGTTTTTCAAAAGCTGTTCGAAAAGGAAGTTGACCCATCAAGCTATTTCATTATAAAAGAAAAGATTAAGCCGTTTACTTCTTTTAAGGTTCACTATTCCGGGGAGTCTTCTAACAAGCTTGATATTGTTTTCATTCCTGAAGGTTACAACAAAGATGAAATGACAAAGTTTAAGGATGATTGTACCCGCTTTTCCGGATATTTATTTGATTACTCGCCCTTCAAGGAAAATAAATCTAAAATAAATATTTGGGGAGTTGAAGCTCCTTCTTCTGAAAGTGAGACTGATATTCCTGGCAAAGGGATTTGGAAGCAGACTATTCTTAATTCCCGCTTCTACACGTTTGATAGTGAACGTTATTTAATGACAAGTGATTATCACACTGTTAAGGATGTAGCTGCGAATGCTCCGTACGATCAAATTTTTATTCTTGTTAATACTACAAAGTATGGCGGCGGTGCGATATATAACTTTTATTCGATGACAAGCGCGTATGATAAACGAGCTAACCAAATTTTTGTTCATGAGTTTGCACACGGTTTAGCTGGTTTAGCAGATGAATATGGCAACGACAACACTTATCAGGATATGTACCCAACTGATGTTGAACCTTGGGAGCCAAACTTAACAACAATGGTAAACTTTGAAAGTAAGTGGAAACATTTAATCGAAGCTGGAACTCCAATTCCTACTCCTTCTGAAGAAATGTACAAAAACAAAATTGGAGTATTTGAGGGAGGTGGCTACGTTGCAAAAGGTGTGTATAGACCTACCTTTAACAGCATTATGAATTCATTTTCATCGAACGAGTTTAATTTAGTTTGCAAAGAAGCACTAGAAAAAGTTATCAACTTTTACGCGGAATAATGGAACAGAGAAAACTCTACAAAACAATAGAATCGGTTGCTTCGAAGGATTTTACTTCCGATACAGATCTGCTTGCAGATGTATTAAAACAAATTATTAGTAACGAAGCTATCCAGCTTAAGGGCGGAAGAATTTGGAAGTTTGAACCCAGAAGAAAAGCATACAGGCTTATTTTCCAAACCGGCAAAGTCCAAAAGATTCAAGAAGATTTTCTTCTCTATCTAAAAGACTACCCATTCTATGAACGAATTGCTCAGGAAAGAACAATCCTTGCCGATGAAACAAATAAGACTCTTATTAGCAAAGGAATTCTCAAATATTCTGCATCCGGAATTGGCAGAAAAATTAAAGTCGGAGAGAGGCGCTACTACGAATATTTGCTAGCTGTAAATAGCACTATGCTCAAAGAAAACCTTAGGGACACACTTAATATTGTTGCTACAGTTTTAACCAGCAAGTTGAATGAAAGATATCTCAGCCAATCTAGGAAGACTTTGATTGCTGACATTGATAAAGCAAAAGAAATTCAGCGCAGCATTTTACCCGAGCATGAATACCGCTTTCATAATTACGATGTTTTCGGGGTAACGCTTCCTGCACAGATTGTTGGGGGCGATTTCTACGATTACTTAAAAGTTGGTGAAGGTGAAGACCGTTTAGGAATTGTTGTTGGCGATGCAGCTTCAAAAGGTTTTGGCGCAGCAGCCGAAGCAATGTATATTTCCGGCGCAATTAGAATGGCAAGCAGTTTTCAAATTAAGATTTCTCTTATGTTCACGCGCTTGAATCAGCTCGTAAACAAAATTTTTAGCGATGATAAATTTGCATCTCTTTTTTATGGTGAGATTTCTGATGACAAAAAAGGATTGTTCCTTTTCGCAAATGCCGGACACAATCCGCCAATGTTCTATAGGAAAAAGTTTAACGAAATCACAATGCTTCATTCAACCGGTCCATTACTTGGTCCGGCGCCAAACGCCAAGTTCGAAACAGACCATGTGAATTTTAGGAATGGAGACATTTTAGTTATCTACTCCGATGGTGTAGTAGAAGCTGCAAATGACAAATTTGAATTTTATGGTGAAGAAAAATTAGCTAATCTTATCTTGGACAATGTTCATAGAACTCCGAAAGAAATTTGCGCACTAATTCTTGAGGATGTTCAAAAATTCAGTACAAGCGACAGCCAATATCAAGATGATAAAACAATTGTGGTAATCAAGAGAAACGACAAGAATGAATCTAGTACAAAAAATATTTGATGCCGGTGTTGTAGGCGCCGGCGGCGCCGGGTTTCCAACTCATGTGAAAGCAAAATCGAGCGTGGAGTTTGTGCTGGCGAACGGCGCTGAATGCGAGCCGCTCATTCATAAAGATTTTGAATTGATGTGCAATTTTCCCGATGAGATTGTAAATGGTGTTGAGTTAATGACTAAGCAAACATCGGCAAAGAAGGCTTATTTTGGAATTAAAGCTAAGAATGTTGAAGCTGTAGATGAAATTGAAAAAAGAATAAAGGAAACCAAAACGGAAATGTGCTTGCTTGGAGATTTCTACCCAAGCGGTGATGAATATGAATTAGTTTACGCTGCAACAAAAAGATTAATCCCACCGCACGGCTTACCTTTGGATGTTGGCTGTGTTGTGAACAATGTTGAAACATTCTACAACATTTCTCGGGCAATAGATGACAAACCCGTTACACAAAAATTTATTTCTGTTGCCGGGTGTGTTAAAAAGCCATCCTCTTTTTTTGTACCAATTGGAACAAGTTTTCAAGAATTGCTAAATCATGCCGGCGGTTCAACGGTTTCCGATTATGGAATTTTTGTGAGCGGAATTCTGATGGGAAAACTTACTTTCGATCTAACCGAAGTTGTTACTAAAACTACTAGCGGAATAATCATTCTTCCAAAAGAACATTATTTGATTAACAGAATGGAAAGACCGAAAGCAAGCATGAACCGAATTGGTAAATCCGCTTGCGACCAATGTAGTTATTGCACGGAATTTTGTCCGCGCTACTTACTTGGCTACGATGTTCAGCCTCATAAAGTTATGCGCTCGCTGGTATTTTCAACCAGCGGAGAAGCAGTTTGGAATCAGTATGCCGACCTTTGTTGCTCTTGCGGATTGTGTTCGCTCTATTCTTGTCCGGAGGATTTGTATCCGCGCGAAGCTTGCGATCAAGGGAAAGCTGAGCTAAAGAAACAAGGAATGATATATGAACAACTGAAGCCGGTAAAAGTTCATCCAATAAAAGAGGGAAGAAGAGTTCCACTGAAGCAGTTGATGAAGAGAATTGATGTACTTAAGTATGATAACCATACTCCATATGTAAAGGAGAGTCCTAAGCCGACTCAAGTTAAAATTCTTTTGAAACAGCATGTAGGCGTTGCTGCGAAGCCGGTAATTAAACTTGGTGCAATTGTAAATGAAGGGACACTGATTGCGGACATAGAAGAAGGAAAACTCGGCTCCAGAATTCATGCGTCAATTAGCGGCAAAGTTACTCATGTCTCTGAAGAGTTTATTAGAATCACAGGATAAGAAGTACCTCGCAAGGCACGCAAAGTCTCGCGAAGAACGCAAGGGAAAATATGAGTGAAAACGAGATTTCAAAAATCGTCGTTATAACTGCAATCGAGCTGCATAAATCACTTGGACCTGGTTTGCTGGAATCTGTTTACGAAAATTCTTTGGCATTTGATCTTAGAACAGAAGGTTTATCAGTAGAGCAACAAGTGCCAATGCCGCTTGTTTATAAAAATAATAAGTTCGAAGTAGGTTATAGACTTGATCTTTTAATAAACAAAAAAGTAATTATCGAATTGAAGTCGGTTGAGACATTATTGCCAGTACATTATGCTCAACTTTTAACATATCTAAAACTTTCTGAATTAAAATTGGGCTTGTTGATAAATTTTAATCAGAAATTACTTAAAGACGGAATTCACAGAATAGTAAATAATTTATAGCCTCGCGATCTTAGCGTATCATTGCGTCTTTGCGTGAGAAAAGAGAGTAGTTATGGAAATGAATTCAATAGGTTTGATTGAAATGACGAGCATTGCAGCGGGAATGCAAGCTGCAGATATTATGTTAAAGACTTCTCAAGTTCAGTTAATTCTTTCACGAACAATTTGTTCCGGAAAGTATATTGTATTAATTGGCGGAGATGTTGCCGAAGTACAAGCAGCAGTTGATGCAGCAACTAAGCAAATAGATTTTGCCGTGATTGATACTTTTGTTATCCCAAGTGTTCACAAAGATATTTTCCCGGCGTTGTCCGGTCATTCGGAAATTAAAGCACTAGAAGCTCTTGGAATTATTGAATCATTCTCAGTTGCATCATTAATTGAAGGAGCTGATGCGGCAGTAAAAGCTGCTAACGTTAAATTAATTGAAATACGGCTTGCTATGGCTCTTGGTGGAAAGGCTTTCTGCACATTAACCGGCGAAGTTGCTGCGGTACAAAGTGCTGTTGATTCCGGCGCAAAAGTTATTGCCGATAGAGGACTGCTTGTTAACAAGATTGTCATTCCTCAGCCCCGTCCGGAATTACTTAGTGAAATGATATAAAGTTTAGATTTCACTTCTATTAACCTTTCAAGTTGTCTAAAATGAAATCATTAAGAGATAAGTATGGAAATTGGGCGCTGATAACCGGCGCTTCTTCCGGTATTGGTGAAGAATTTGCGCGCAGATTAGCCGTAGAAGGTTTTAATCTTGTAATTGTTGCCAGGCGAAAGGAACGGTTAGAAAATCTAAAACAAGAGCTTGAAGCAAAATACAACATTGAAATTTTGATTGCTGCTGTTGATTTGCTCTCTGAGAATTATTTGCAAGAATTGATTGAGATTGTAGGCGAAAGAGAAATTGGATTGTTAGTTAACAATGCCGGATTTGGTTACCGCGGTCGGTTTATTGATGCGGATGCCGAAAATGATGAGAACATGATTAAACTGAACTGCATCGTTCCAACTGTTCTAACTCATCACTTTGTTAAGACAATGGTTCCAAATAATAAGGGTGGGATTATATTTCTGGCGAGTGTTGTAGCATTTCAAGCAACGCCGACCACAACAACTTATGCCGCTACAAAAGTTTTCAATGCATTTCTTTCGGAAGGACTCTGGTACGAACTGAAAAAGTACAACATAGATGTCCTTTCCTTGAATCCCGGCGGAACAAAAACTGAATTCCAGAAAGTAGCAAATTCAACTACTGGTCCAATTCCAAGAACAACCAAGCAAGTAGTTGATACAGCTTTGAAAGCACTCGGCAAAAAACCAAGTGTTGTTGATGGATTGTACAATAAGGTTCTTGCTGTTTCTTCAAGATTGGTGCCGCGGAGACTAGCAGTTACTGTTGCCGGAAAAATCTCAGAAATGTTTTATAAGAAAGATTAAAAATCCCTTCTAAGCGCGCTAACCGCAGCTTTGTAAAATGCTGCAACAACCAATCCGGAAATCAAAACCATCGGCAAAGTGAAGTAGAATAACCGAAGCAAATTAAAATCTCTCTTAATCATAATTGAAAGAAACAGTTCGCTAAAAGGCTTAAATAGCAGAACTACCAAGAAAAGCATGTAAAGAATGCTGATGAGGAACGTAAGTGATGCACCTTGAGATGAAGAAACCCGGATTGGATTTTTCTCTTTATAGTTTGCAAACAAACCTCCCATTCCAAAATTTATAATGACAATTGTAATTGTAGCTATCACAGTCACTATTAAGGAAAAAGTTATTAGAATTAATCCGAACTTATGGTTAGAGAAGAAACTAAGCACAAGACTTATGAATAGCACTATAAGAGCTGTAGCGTATAGTTTACTGAATATATATTTTGTTAAGGAAACCGGCGCAGATTTCAATTTCCAAAAAGAATGTCCTTCCAGCGAAATCAAAGGGAAGATGAAACGCAACGAAAGTGTGGTAATTAGTAACAAGTTGAAGATGAATATCGCGAGATAAATCATTGTCTGAAGATAGAAATTGCCAAGCCCAACGAATTTAATTCCAGCCACGCTTACAACGAATACCATCATCAGAAATAAAAGAATAAGGGAGTGTATAACTTGACTTGGCTCGCGTATGAATACAAGTAAATCCTTTCTAAGAATTGATTTTACCTGACTAGCAATATCAGTTGATGAGTTTGGATTGAAGAACCGGGAAATCTTTTTTCTGTCTGAATTTAACTCGGCAGTTAATTTGTGATTAACAAGCCAGGTTTTGAAATAATATTTCTTGCCTAGATAATAAGCTAAACCGAAAAGTAAGGTGGCTAAAGCAATTTGAAGTATTGTAAAGAGAACTACTTTGTAAGTATCACCATGTAAAGTCCAATAGGCGGTTTGTGAGAGCCAATTATTCGGTAATACTTTAATTACTGAAGGAATAAGATCGTCCAGATAAACATCTTTGTTAACAAAAGGATAATGGCGGAGAACGGTTCTTACCAAATGCCTTGGCGAGTTAATTCTGAAAAAGAAAAAGATTACAGCAAAATATCCTCCGGTTATAATGTAAGCGACTCTCTTAACGCCATAGCGGTTTGCAAGCAGTATTACAGCCAGTAAAATCATTACGCCGAGGCTTCCTGCGCTAACCATAAAGGGGATGAAATTCAAAACCAAAACTAAAAATTGGCTTATGCCCAGATGAAAATAAAATGTATAACCGAGAAGTAATGCGAAGAGAATCATCAGCAAAGTTGAGGAACTGTAGAAAAAATTATCTAGAAACTTGATTGTGAAAATCTTCGCCGGTTCAACTGGTTTTGTAATCAGATAATTGACCTCGGCTGATTTATAGAGCGTTGAATAAGAAACGACAATGTTGCCGATGTTAATTGACATAAAGAAAATGAAAAGAATCATTGAGATAAACTCGTGCAGAAGGAATTGACCAACTGTAACTTCAACAAGTAAAAAATTTATGAGCGTCTTAGCGAAGTAAAATGCACCTACGGCAAACGCAGTGTAAATAATTCCACTGCCAAAATTTTTAATTATGCTTACAACCGATAACTTGGAATCGAGTCTTATAAAAGAGAGAATTTTGTACTTGAGTATGTGAAGAATCTGTTTCATTCATCATCTGTTAATTCTATGAACAATTCTTCTATGCTGCTGTCGTGTTTCTGTTTCAGTTTGTGGAGTTCGGTAATTTTATCTCTAAAAATAATTTTACCTCTGTTAATGATGCCAACATCGGTACAAATTTCTTCCACCACATTTAAGGAGTGGGTTGACATGAAAACCGTGGTTCCTTTTTTTACTGAATCAACAAAAAGCTTTTTAACAAGAAATGCGCTTTGCGGGTCGAGTCCTATCATCGGTTCATCAACTACAATTAAATCCGGCTGATGAATGAATGCAGACGCGATGGCAATTCTTTGCCTCATTCCTTGAGAATATTCTTCAGTACGCTTATCAATCCAACTCCCGATTTTTAACTGTTCAATCATCTCATCAACATTGCTCTTTAGTTTATTATGCGGCAGTTCATAAAGCCCTCCACTAAAAAAAAGGAATTCTCTGCCTGTAAGTTTATCATAAAGGAAAGGCTGGTCAGGTATGTATCCAATTTTCATTTTGGATTCTATTGGCTTCTTCCAGACATCAATCCCGTTAAGCAAAATATTTCCGTATGTCGGCGAAAGGAGACCGGTAATCATCTTAATCGTTGTAGTTTTACCGGCACCGTTTGGTCCTAAAAAACCAAACAGTTCACCCCTGGTAACTGTAAGATTAATTTTATCAACGGCTTCAAAAGAACCGTATTTTTTTTCTAGTTCATTTAGCTGCAGCATGTTATGGTAAGTTTAGATGGAAATTTTTTCTATGTCTTCAAGGATAATCGTTTTCAAATCAACATCAGCTTTTTCGTAGATACTGAAAATCCTTTCTTCTTGATTTGTGATAGCAGAGTAAAGCATGTTTCGTGCAATGATACCGTTTTGGAAAATCTCAGTCCTTGCATGATAAAGTTTATCGAAGCGGTCAAGCAGTTCTTGCAAAGCACCTTCATCCAAATTATAACCGTTCTTTTCGGCTATACTGGACGCAATGGCAAGCAACTGACGCGGGTTGTAATCATCAAATGTAAAAATATTAGGGAAGTAAGAAATAATTCCGGGATGCGAGTCAATCATTTTACGCATTTCGCCCGGTGTTCCCGAAAGAATTAAAACAAATTTTCCTTTGGAATCATCCATCCGCTTGATAATTGTTTCAACAGCTTCAGCACCAAACGGATCATCATCGCGGAAAAGGGAAGATGCCTCTCTAATAAATAGAGTTCCGCCGAGCGCTTGCTGCAAGAGTTTCTCTGTTTTTATAGTTGTTTGATCTTGATAACTTGCTATAAAATCAGAGCGGTCAACTTCAAGTATATGTCCTTTTTGTAAAACGCCAAGTTCCTTAAAAATCTTGTTCATTAACTTGGAAACTGTCCTTTTACCGGTGCCGGGATTTCCAATGAAAATTGAATGAAGATTCCTTTCAAGCGATTGAAGTCCCTTTTCTTTTTTAAGCTGGGAGATTTTTGCAAAACTGATTAGTTTAAATACTTCTTGCTTTACATTCTCTAGTCCAACAAGATTATTTAGCTCATTAATTTCATTTTGCAGAACAAGCGGATCACCTTTTACTTCATAAGTTCTGGCTTCAACTTCACGGATTAAAACTTCGTTTATATCGCTTAGTTCTATTGTGTTTAATTTTTCATCAGTGCGTTCACTAACCGGAATATCCGCAATACGAAGAAGAGTTTTCTGCTTTACCGAATCAAGAATATTTCTTACAATTCTTGCATTCCCAAACTTTTTGTCTCTTGTCTTGTAAACGTACTCAAAATGTTTTTTTAATTTGTCTTCAGCTTCTTTCGATAATTTTTTGTTCTCTCTATGTGTAGAGCGGCGAACAATTTCGATTAACTCGTTTGGGGCATAATCTTCGAACGAGAAAGATTTACTAAAACGCGATTGAATTCCCGGATTGCTTGAAACAAACTTCTGCATCTCTTCTGTGTAACCGGCTGCAATAACGATAAATTTACCACGATCATCTTCCATTCGTTTCAACAAAATATCAATTGCTTCTTTGCCAAAGTCGCTGCCGGAATCTCCTTGTTTAGCAAGGGCGTAAGCTTCATCAATGAATAACATTCCACCTATTGCGCTATCAACCATGCTTTTAGTTTTCTCGGCGGTTTGACCAACAAAACCGGCTACCAAACCTTGGCGGTCGGTTTCAACCAAATGTCCCTTAGGTAAAATTCCTAGTGAGGAATAAATTTTGCCGATAATTCTAGCGACTGTTGTTTTTCCCGTGCCGGGGTTTCCGAGGAATAGAATATGCTCGCTAAAAACTTTCTTTATGTCTTCACCCTGTTCATTAAAGAAGCGGGCTAGTTTAACCATGTCTTCAACTTCTTTTTTGAGAGAAGTTAATCCAACTAGGCTGTTAAGTTCTTCCAACGCTTCTGTAAGCTGCTCTTCATTTATTGGAATGTAAACTTCTTTGCCGGAGCTTTTTGCAAAGCTCTTATTAATGACCTCCTCTGTAAAAGTAGTCATCGCTTCTTTGGTGCGTTTATCTTCCGGAAGTACTACACAAATTTTGCTCAGGTTTACTTTCGCGTTTTCAAAAAGCTTTCGGATAAGTCTCGCATTGCCGAAAGATTTATCTCTTGCCCGGTAAAGACTCATAAATTCTTTTTTTAGAATTTCTTTTGCGCTCTTATCAAGAATGTAATCCTCTTTTTTGAGCAAGTCTTCGAAGATTAAAATCAGTTCATCCGGTGTGTAATCTTCAAAAACAAAAGTATGGGTGAAGCGGGATTTCAAACCCGGATTCGAATTCATAAATGAATTCATTTCGTCAGTATATCCGGCAACTATAACAACGAATTCACCTTTGCGGTCTTCCATTCGTTTAAGAAGTATATCAATCGCTTCTTGCCCAAAATCATTTGTAGCGCCTTTCTTAACGAGTGTGTAAGCCTCATCAATAAACAGCACCCCGCCGATTGCATCGTTAATCAGTTTTTCAGTTTTCTGTGCAGTTTGACCGACATACTCTCCAACAAGAGCAGAGCGGTCAACTTCTACAACGTGACCATTCTGAAGAATTCCCATTGCGTAAAAAATATCGCCAAGCATTCTTGCGATAGTTGTTTTGCCTGTGCCCGGATTACCTAGAAAAACTGCGTTGATAGAAATATTGTCTTCCGCTTTCAAGCCAAGCCGCTTTCTCTCTTTCAAAAATTCTAGGTAAGAGACAAAGTTTTTAACCGCTTCTTTAATGTTAGAAAGTCCGGTGAATGAATTCAGCTCTGCCAAGAGCTCATTTAACGGGCGGACTTTTCTCGGCTCTCTGGTTCTCTCGGTAGTTTCATCGAAAGTTTTTTTACCAGGGGGCGCGGAAATTTCCTTTTGACGTTCCGGTTCTTCTGCAACTACAGTTGTGTTTATAACAAAATATCTTTCAGCAACTTTAAAGTTGCTAAGGTAAATCTCAACTTTCGCTTGCCCGTTCTTTGCTAGTTTACTTTTTCCCCAGGTCTGAACGTAAATCACGGAATCCCAATCTTTCTTTACATTTATCTGAAAGTTGTTGCGGTAAGTTTCAAAATCGTTAAAATACCAAACAGCAAAACCATCCAAACGTTTTTCATCCTTTTGGTAGAAATGATTGTTGAAGATTATTTCAGCCCCAAACTTTATTGTGCCATGATCAAACTGTCTTGAGTAATTTCTGTTGCCGGTCTTAGCTTCATAATCAACATCAAATATTTTTATTGAGAACACATCCGCGTAATCGTTTGGATAGAAAAGGGAATCGTAGCGGTACTCAACCGGTTCGGAAACGATTGAGCGTGTTAATCTCTCTTTTAACTTTGTAATTCTTTTCGATGTAATCGAGTCTTGTTCTTTTTCAAGCTCGTTATACCTTTTTAGGTTGGAATAAACATTTATGAAACGATCATTGTCCTTAAACTTTGCTTGTAACTGCTGGGCTTTTTTAAGTGCAGGGCGAATCTGGAAAAGATGAAGCATAGATTCAAGCTCGATCAGTTCCGCTTCATTATCTTGCTGCTCTTCAAGAATCTTTCTTGCTAGAAGAAGAGAGAACCAAAACTCTTTGGCTTTTATTGCTTCGTAAGCTTGCTGGTGTGCAAATACCAAACCTTGTTCGGAAACAAGTTTTTTGATTTGAGAAATTGTTTTTGCTTTCTCAATCCAAGTGTGTAAATCTTTCCAATTTTTGTGTCTGCCTTCGTCTATAATTACAGCTAAATCAAGTGTTTGGCTTGCATCATCATATTTATGGATTCCGGCGAGCGACCTTGCTTTGTTGAGATAAGACCAGGCTAAAGTTTCCTTCTGTTTATCTATGGATTGTTCAAGGTCGGCAATAGCGCCTTCAAAAATGCTCATGCGTGAAAGAAGATAAGCGCGGTAAACACGGGCTTTTACAGAATCACCTTTGAGCTCTACGGCAAGATTAGCAAACTCCATAGCTTTAACCGGATTACCATTCTCTAACTGAGCCCACGCCAAACAAATTGCTGCGTCGCTATCGTCCGGTCTTATTTGAAACACTTTTTCGGCTATTGGAAGTGCCAGCCTAAAGCGCCCATTCCAAAGGTGATCAAACGCCTCGGCTTGTAATCGGTTCAAATCCTCATCACTAGTAAAAAAGCTCATTTCAATAGGGATTCATTCATAATTTATTTTCGGGATTTAATATAAGAAGTTAAGTGCATTATCTAAATAACTTATAATATATCTGCCAGAACTTTTCTATAATTTATCCGTCTAAAACTTCAAAAGGTGGAGAAAATTATGAAAAATAGAATGTTGTTGGCTGCGCTTCTGGCTTTAGTTACATTTAGCGCATGCACAGTTTGGGGGATACGCGGAAACGGCAGAATGAAAGAGCAAAACCGAAACGTTGAAGAGTTTACTAGAATAGATGCCGGCGGAGCTTTTAGTATAAATGTATATGTTGGCAAGGCACCATCGCTTCGTATCTCTGCTGAAGAAAACCTTCTTCAGTACATTAAAACATCCGTAAAAGGTGGAACGCTCTACATAGATACCAAAAAGAATCTAAATCCTAAAAAGGAAATTACAATTGATATAACTACACCAAGCTTAAGCGCTTTGGAAGCATCCGGCGCCAATAACGTTGATGTAGTTGGCATAAATGAAAAAGAGTTTACGGTTAATTTGAGTGGTGCCGGTAATGTTGATTTGAAAGGGATTGCCGAAAAAGTTAGAGCGGAGTTATCCGGTGCCGGCAACATAGATGCGAAAGAACTTAAAGCTAAAGAGTGCTACATCTGTGTAAGCGGTGCGGCTAGTGCTGATGTCTTCGCAAAAGAATATCTGGATGCTTCAGTTTCCGGAGTTGGTTCTATTGATTATTACGGCAATCCGGAAAAGACCAGAACAAATGTTTCCGGTGTTGGTTCTATTACAAGAAAATAAATTTGTGTTACTTCCTTGTAAAGCGGAGTTGGCTTTTGCCGGTTCCGCTTTTTTATTAGTAACTACTGTTTTTGGTTTTTATCTTACCTAAAACTATTTTACATCAACAAAATTAAATACTCAAAAGAAATCATATTTGTTAGGAGAAATAATGGCTGCTAAACCGGTTGTAGGAATTATAATGGGGAGCGATTCCGATTTACCAGTAATGGAAAAAGCGTTTGATGTTTGCAAAGAGTTTTCAGTCCCGTTTGAAGTAAGAATCATTTCCGCTCACAGAACACCATTAGTAATGAAAGAATACGCGGAAACAGCTATTAAGCGTGGGCTAAAAGTTATTATTGCCGGTGCCGGAGGTGCAGCACATTTAGCCGGTGTTGCTGCCTCATTTACAATTCTTCCTATTATCGGTGTGCCGGTACAAAGTAAGTCCTTAAATGGACTTGATTCACTTCTCTCGATGGTGCAGATGCCTCCAGGTGTGCCGGTTGCAACTGTAGCAATTGATGGCGCGAAGAATGCCGCGTTGTTGGCTGTTCAAATTCTTGCGCTTTCAGATAAAGTGCTGGCTAAGAAGTTTTCCGATTACAAAGTGAAGATGGAAAAGGAAGTAATTGCGAAGGACAAAGCTGCTACGAATAAGTATAAAGTGGAGTTGTAGGGTGTCAGTAACGAGAAATGGTCTTATATAGTGTATTTGTAGCGTAGTTGAGATTTGATTTATAGGATTGTTTGTAGTTTTAGAACGATTTAACATCTTTAAAAACACATATCAAGTAGTAGAATCAGAACTCGGATTAATTAAGACAGTTATGATTCTGATGATCTTAATTAATAACTCACCTTACGCGATTACATTGTCAATTGTTATTCGAATGTTATGACAAACGCTTAACTTCACTTATCTATAAAAGAAATTCATAGGACAAATTCGCTATTAAAAGGATTTCATAAAGGTTAGATCAAATGGAAGAAGAAATTATTAAAAGATCACTTGATTTTATTCGCCAAACAGAACGGCTAAAGAATGTTTTACGAAGTGCACACACTTCCAACGGTAGGAAGGAGAGCACAGCAGAACATACTTGGCGGCTATGTCTTATGGCAATGGTTTTTGAAAAAGAGTTTAAGGATATAGATTTTTCCAGACTTTTAAAGATTTGTGTTATTCACGATCTTGGCGAAGCAATTAATGGTGATATACCGGCAGTTGAGCAATCGGGAAAAGTTAATAAATCCAATCAAGAACGTGCAGACTTAATAACACTGTTAAAATCATTGCCAAATGAACAAAGAGAATATTTTTTGTCTCTTTGGGATGAATATGAAAATGCAAGTTCACAAGAAGCAAGACTTGTAAAAGGGCTTGATAAGCTTGAAACAATAATTCAGCATAATCAAGGACTAAACCCGGAGGATTTTAATTACGAGTTCAATTTAACTTATGGACAAAAGCACACCGAAACTTTCCCTTTATTAAATTCTATTCGGAAAATTATAGATGAGGAAACAAAACTGAGAGCAAATAAAAGCTAGAACTATTTTCTTATTATGAACTACTACTGTCATTAGGAACTAAACATGGACAAATCAATTCTTCAATTATTACCTAAGATTGAACTTCATCTTCATTTAGATTGCTCATTAAGCTATGACGTGGTAAAAAAACTTAATCCCCAGATAAATTATACTCACTATAAAAACAATTTTATTGCCCCCGAAAAATGTTTAAATCTTGGAGATTTTCTTAGATGCACTAATGGGGGTATTGATCTAATGCAAACTGAGGTTGGCTTAAAAGAAGTTGTTAAAGATTTATTTGTTCAGCTTAAAAAAGAAAATGTCATCTATTCAGAAATTCGTTTTGCACCACTACAGCATATAAACGGTGGTATAGCTGCGGAAGAGGTTGTGCAGATTGTTGCTGACACTGCTAAAGAATGTATTAGTTCTACCGGTATAAAGGCTGGAATTATTTTGTGTACACTAAGGCATTACAATGAAGAGCAGAGTCTTCAGACTGTGAAACTTGTTGAAAAATTTATTAAGAACTCCGTAATTGTCGGATTTGACATTGCAGCAAATGAGGCCGGTTTCCCAATTGACTCACATAAAAAAGCATTTGAGTATGCTGTAAAAAAAGATATCCCAAGAACTGCTCATGCCGGTGAAGCTAAAGGTGCTGAAAGTGTTTGGGAAACAATAAAATATTTTTCTCCTCAAAGAATTGGTCACGGCGTAAGAAGTATTGAAGATGATACACTAATAGAATATTTAATCAAAAAGAACATTCATTTAGAAGTTTGCCCATCATGTAACGTTCAAATTAATGTTTTTGATAATTTTTCTGATCATCCTATAAATAATTTATATAACTCAGGTGTTTCGGTTGGAATTAATACCGATGCTAGGTCGCTGGTAAATGTTTCTTTATCCGATGAATATTTAAAACTAATTGAAACATTTGGTTGGGGCTATAAACATTTTTATTCTTGCAATAAAAATGCATTATCAGCTTCATTTCTTGAGGATAGTGACAAAACAATACTAAGAGAAAAGCTTGATACTTTTTTTGTGCAAAATTCAATTCTTTGGCAAGAGTAAATTATAGTTAAAGTGATAACTCAATGAAGCATGAACTTTTGAGATGTGGACTTAGGATTTGATATTTTGGTGACGTAACGCTATGTTGCAAAAAGTAATAAGAGTATTAAAAGATGCAAGCCATAAGACAACGGGAAAGTGTGGTTGATAAAAAAAACACAGTGGAAATTCCGGATAGCTTTGGAAATGAAGTTGAAATAATTGTCCTATCCGGTGCAGACGAGAAATCGAATATTTATGCTGATAGTGAGTTGCAAAACAAAGAGAACAAAATTTGGTCTGAACTCACGGCAAAAGAATTTCTTCCCGGTTATTCAGATGATGATTCAATTTATGATAAAAGTGAATCCTAACAATTCAGTATTATTGTGATAGAACTATTCAATCAAATTTTTGGTAAAAATAACTATTCGACAAAATTTGGATTTGAAAATGAATGAAAAGAGTCAATCAACTATTTCACTTCTTAATGCGATAATTGAATCAACAGCAGATGGTATTTTAGTAGTCTCAAACGATGGTCGTGTTCTAAGAGCAAATAAGAAATTCCAAAAGCTGTGGAATATTCCAGATTCCTTGTTGCAATTGAAAGACGATAATAAATTATTGGATTTCATTTTAGATCAGCTGATCCAGCCGGAATTATTTATTAAAAAAGTTCAAGAGTTATATAGTAATCCTGACGAAGAAAGTTATGATGAAATCACGTTCAAGGATGGAAGGATATATGAAAGATATTCGACTTCATACAAAATGGAAAATAATACTCTTGGACGGGTTTGGAGTTTTAGAGATGTAACTGAACAAAAGAGAACGGAAGAAACACTAAGGAAGGAAAGGATATTATTCAGAACGATCATTGATAATCTTCCCGATGCTATTTATGCAAAAGATTCTGAATTTAAAAAGACTTTGGCTAATACTGCCGATATTCGAAACATGGGTGCTGCTTGTGAAGCCGAAGTACTAGGTAAAACAGATTTTGAATTTTTCGATCCAGAATCAGCACATGCATTTTACAATGATGATAAAACGATTGTTGATACCGGTAAGCCGGTTCTTAACCGCGAAGAAAGTTTTACTGATAAGGAAGGACATAGAAATTGGTTGTTAACCACAAAGCTTCCTTTGATTGATTCCACTGGAAAAATTACGGGGATAATAGGAGTAGGAAGGGATATCACTTTAAGAAAAAAGAATGAACTGATCCGCGAAGCCCTTTATGATATTTCTGAAGCGGTGTTAATTACAACCGACATGAACACACTTTATAAAAAAATTCACGAAGCCGTTACTATTCTTATGCCGGCAAAAAATTTCTTTATTGCTTTGTACGACGATCAAAAGAATGTTCTATCGTTCCCATATATGGTGGATGAGTACGACCCGCCATTTGCCTCAAAACCTCTTGGAAACGGCTTGACCGAATATGTTTTACGAAAAGGTGAATCTGTATTAATTGATGCACAAAAGGATTTAGAGCTTCGCGCAACTGGAGAAGCCCAAGTAGTCGGAACACCAGCTGCAATTTGGTTAGGCGTACCTCTAAAAGATGAGAAAAAAATCTTGGGAGTGATAGTTGTTCAAGACTATGATAATCCAAAAGCTTACGGTTTTGATGAAATGCAATTGCTAGGCTTTATTTCCGGGCAAATAGCACATGCGATATCAAGGAAGAGGGATGCTGAGGCAATAGAAAAATATGTTGCTGAATTAAATGATCTTAATAAAACAAAGGATAAATTCTTCTCAATCATTGCTCACGATTTAAAGAATCCATTTGTTACACTGCTCGGTTTCTCCGAAATCTTACTAAGCGATTTTAAGGAATTGCAAAGTGAAGAAGTTCTTTATTATATCAGTGAAATGAAGAAATCGGCAGATCTATCGCATAGTCTTCTCCAAAACTTATTGCAGTGGTCGCGCTCGCAAACGGGGAAAATAGAATATCATCCCCAGCAATTGGAATTAAAAAATGTTATTCGGCAAAATATTTTACTTGTGAATAAATCGGCAGAGAAAAAAAGCATTAACATAATGAATAATATTCAAGCAGAGTTAAAAGTAAAAGCCGATGAAGATATGTTGAATACAATTGTTCGGAATCTTCTTACCAATGCAATAAAATTTACTTCAAAAGAAGGAATCATTTCTGTTGATGCGAGCTCTCAATATGGGTGTGCAGAAATACGGATAAAAGATAGCGGCATTGGAATGAATGAAGAAACTGTTAATAAATTATTTCGAATAGATGTAACTCACTCAACATCAGGAACAGAAAACGAAACTGGTACCGGGTTAGGATTATTGCTTTGTAAGGAGTTTATTGAAAAGCACGGCGGTAAAATTTGGGTTGAGAGTAAGGAGAATGTTGGATCCACATTTCACTTTACATTGCCACAGAAGGAATAGACGGTAGTATATAATCAAGTAATTATTAAATCCACATGCTGCCAATACAGCATTAATATGATCGCCATCTTTTAGTATTAATGGTCGGAGTTCCGGTTGAAACTGTAGCAATTAATTGATGGCGCTAAGAACGCCGCGTTGTTTGCTGTTCAAATTCTTGTGCTTTCAGATAAAATGCTGGTTAAGAAGTTCTCCGATTACAAAGTGAAGATGGAAAAGGAAGTTATAGCGAAGGACAAAGCGGCTACTAAGAGATAGCAGTTATGAAGTAAGAAGTACGGATTATGATTTACGATTTAAGCTAAAGCCAGCTAGCTGATACATGCTTACCTTAAAGGTTATTAAATAACAGATAAAGTTGTGGAGGAGGAAAATGGAAAAAGTAGGAAACAAAGACACGGTTTACACCAAACAATTTTTAGTCCCGGAAAACGAAAGGGTCTATTTTGACACACATGTTGAAGGGTGGTTAGTAAAAATTAGTGTCCATTTTGAAATAGCTTCAAATAAGAACAATGAACTCCGTGTCGAGACTGACAAGGATATCGCAAAAATAATTTTGACCAATTGGAATAATTCATTAGGTACAGCAACAATTTCGCCTATACCAATTGGGAAACACGCAAACGGTAAAACATTGTTTTTCATGCTTGCTAATTATGGAATCGGCAAAACAAATTATTTATCAATTCAACTTCTTTTGGGAGGACTAGATGCCAAATGAAACCGCGCAAGGTGAATTGATCAAGGAAACAATTCAAGTTGGTGCTGTACATTCAAATCTGACAGCAGAGGTTGTGAAAATTACTACCGATAAATTGAAACTAATTTTAACCCAACATTTATCAAATATTGAAAAGAGAAAAGAATGGTTGACCCCACTGAGTTTGCTTATTGCTCTGTTAATCATTTTCCCCACAACTGAATTCAAAGATTCTTTATCAATAAAAGCTGCGACTTGGCAAGCATTTTTCTTGATGATTTCGGTACTAACAATAATATGGCTAATATTTTCATCTATTAAAGCTATGAAAGCCAAAAGTGTTGATGACCTTATTAAGTTAATTAAATCAGATAATAACTAAGACTTTGGCAAAGTAACGTGATGTTTTTTTGCCATTCTTTTTAATTAGCCACATTTGTCTATAGTATATATTTGATCATTACAAGTATTTCGGTATTGAGAAGGCTTTTTCTACAGTTCCAATTTACATACGGAATCTAATTGGTGGAACTAATATGTGAATAATTTTAACAGAGCTCATTAATTAAAATTACACGCTCAGCGTTTCCACCGGAACAGTATAAACCGGGTCGCCGAGCATTCTGTGTGTATCCCACTTAAAATTAATACTGCGTTGTTCAAGTCTTTCTTTGCATTCAGCATAGCCGCAATACTTACAAACGTTTTCTTTGCAGTAATCCATATGTATTCTAACGCTGCAATTTGTGAGTATGCTGTGCAAATGATGCTCTAGGTATTCTTCTTCCATGTGGGATTGTTTTACAGAAAAATAGTGGGGAAGTATAAGATGAAAATCCATGTAAACTCTGTCGCTGGATTTCCAGAAGCGCAGATGATGTAAATCTATCCAGTATTCTTTCTTTATTTCATTAATCTTGTTCACAATTAAAGCTAAAGTTTCTTTATCGGTTTCGTGCATCAACCCGCCGATAGATTCTCGTATCAGCTTATAGCCGGTAAATAAAATGTTCAGCGCAACAAGAATTGCTATTATTGGATCGAGCAGAGTAAATCCGGTAATCAGAACGAGAATCAATCCAACAACTACTCCAATGCTTGTGTAAGAATCCGTTAATACGTGTTTGCCGTCTGCTACAAGAGTAAGCGAGTTGGTTTGTTTTCCTTTCTTAACTAAATATAAACCAAGTACAAGATTAACAAGTCCCGCAGCGCCAATAATTGTAGTACCAATACCAAGCTGCTGAGTTTGAACGCCAAAAATTAAATCGTGTCCGGATGTATAAATAATTGTTATTGCCGCAATTATAATCAGCAAACCTTCTACTCCGGCAGAAAAGTATTCAACATTTCCATGACCGTAAAGGTGGTTTTCATCAGCCGGTTGAGAGCTGAGATAGATGCTGTATAGTGCCATAGAAGTTGCCGCAACGTGAACAACTGATTCAGCAGCATCAGAAAAGATAGCTGAGGAACCGGTGAGTAAGTAAGCGGAGATTTTAGAAACGAACATAAATCCGCCGACAATTAAAGAAATCCAAGCGGCTTTTTTCTTATCTAAAGTATTTTTCTCATGATCGGCAGACATACAGCACCAAATTTTTTGTTGTTCAAAAGTAAAACAAAGATGTTAAGAAGCCAAGAAGAGGGTAATGTAAGATTATCTATCAAGAAATATTTCTGCGAGTGTAGAGGCAAGAACATCACCGCTAAGGCGCAAAGGCAAACAAAGTAATTCCCAAATGAAATGGTTTTACTCTTAGTCCGGCTTTCCAAATTTCATTCAAGAATGAGGAATCGTTTCTCACGAATAGGAATAGTTATAACTGAGGCGCAAAAAAGATTCGAAAATGAAACGCTAATGAGGTTTTCCACTGGCATATTATATGCGAATTAGATGGAAACAATTGACAAATAAAGAGAAAAAGATGGAGAATCGAATTTTTGAGCATTACACACCGAAAGACAGAAGCAATCTAATTGCGTTGCTTCAAGATGTGCAAGAAGCTTATGGCTATCTGCCGGAAGGTCAATTAAAAGCAATAGCTGAGTACGTTGGCATTCCACTAAGCACAGTTTATGGCGTCGCTACATTTTATAATCAGTTCAGATTAACACCACTCGGCAAAAATGTAATCCGTGTTTGCAGAGGAACAGCTTGTCATGTAAAAAACTCGGCAAATATTCTAACCGCACTTGAAACAGAACTTGGCGTTAAAGCCGGGCAGACCACTCGCGATAAACTTTTCACGTTGGAAACAGTTGCTTGTATTGGTGCTTGCAGTATCGCTCCGGTAGTAAACATAAACGAAGAATATTATGGAAGAATTACCGTTAAAGAGATTCCAAAAATCTTGAATAAGTATAAGAAAGAAGAAGCCAAACCTAAGGTTGAACAAGAGGTGAGTGCGGAATGAAAAGTTATATTGATAAATGTTGCGATCAATGCTGGCATACGCTTGAAAATCCATGCGACCTATTTGTTACGTGCTGTACAGAAGGACCTTTGTGCCATCAGAACGAAGTTTGCAAAGCAAAATACCAGAGCTTGCATAAAACATTAACTTACGCAACTCATGATCTTCCGATCATCTTTATTGGAATGGGAACTTGCGGTCTTGCAAGCGGGTCTGACAAAGTAAAAACCGCTATCGAAAATGAATTAGCAGCTAAGAACATAAAAGCTCAGATTGTTCCAACCGGATGTATCGGCTACTGCGCAAAAGAACCAATCGTGGATATTAAACTTCCCGGCAAAGACAGAATCTCTTACTGCGAAGTAACTCCAAAAGATATTCCGGCAATGCTTGAGACAAACATAGTTAAGGGCGGAATGTATGAAAAGAAGTTGCTTGGAACATTTGGGAAGAGCAGCGAGAAAGTTACGAACATAAACGAAGTTCCATTCTTCAAGCGCCAGATGAAACTTGTTTTAGAAAACTGCGGCGTTATCAATCCAAATTCAATTGATGAGTACATTGCTTCCGGTGGCTTTAAGGCAATGGATAAAGCGCTTCGTTTGATGAGTTCCGAAGAGTTAGTAAAAGAGATTAAAGACAGCGGCTTGCGTGGACGAGGCGGCGGTGGTTTTACCACCGGAATGAAATGGGAAATGGCTCAGAAGAAAGAAGCCGAAAACAAATACATTATTTGTAACGCTGATGAAGGAGATCCGGGCGCGTTTATGGACCGTTCTGTTTTGGAAAGCGATCCTTACAGAGTAATTGAAGGAATGATTTTAGGCGCTTATGCAATCGGCGCTACATTCGGTTACATCTACTGCCGGGCAGAATATCCTCTTGCGATTGCAAGATTAAATTTAGCAATTGAAGCTTGTCGTAAATATGGTTTACTCGGGAAAAATATTCTCAACAGCGATTTCGATTTTGACTTGAAAATTAAAAAAGGTGCCGGCGCTTTTGTTTGCGGTGAAGAAACCGCTCTAATTGCATCTATAGAAGGTAAACGTGGAATGCCGAAACCGCGTCCACCATATCCAAGTGATGCCGGACTTTGGCAGAAACCTACAATTATTAACAACGTAGAAACATTTGCTAATGTAGCTAATATTGTTAACCGTGGCGCAAATTGGTTTGCTTCTATCGGAACAAACTCCAGCAAAGGAACAAAAGTATTTGCGCTAAGCGGAAAGATTGCAAACAGCGGTCTTGTAGAAATCCCAATGGGAATTACGTTACGTGAAATCGTTTTCGATATTGGCGGCGGAATTCCGGATGGAAAGAAATTTAAAGCTGTGCAGATTGGTGGACCATCCGGCGGATGTTTACCGGATGAAGTTTTAGACACACCAATTGATTATGAATCGTTGAAAACTGTTGGCGCTATGATGGGATCCGGCGGTTTCGTTGTAATGGATGAAGATACTTGCATGGTTGATGTCGCTAAATATTTCCTCACATTCATTCAGAATGAATCTTGCGGTAAATGTGTCCCTTGCCGTGAAGGTACAAAGCGGATGCTGGAAATTATCGAACGCATTCCGGTTAGCTACAATCATGCTTCTGGAATTAAGTATGAACCGCTTCAGCGATTCAAGGGTATTATTCACTTGCAAAGATTAGCCGATGTAATCCGCGATACTTCTTTATGCGGATTAGGACAAAGCGCGCCAAATCCGGTGCTATCCGGCTTGCGTTACTTTAGAGAAGAGTATGAAGAACATTTGTTCGAAAGGAAATGTGAAGCTAAAGTTTGTAAAGACATTTTAACGTTCAGTATTGATCCGGAATTGTGCAGTGGCTGCGGACTGTGTGCAAAGAAATGTTCTGCAGAAGCAATCATTGGCGAAAAGAAACAGCCGCATCAAATCATAGAAGTTAAATGCTCGAAGTGCGGAATGTGTTACGAGACTTGCCGCTTAGACGCTATTATGGTTAATTAGGAGAGAAAAGAAAATGATTGAAATGACGATAAATAATATAAAAGTAAAAGCTGAAGAGGGAATGACAATTCTTGATGCGGCTAAGTCGGTTGGTATTCACATTCCCACTTTATGCCACATGAAAGATTTATTCCCAACCGGCGCTTGTAGAATTTGTGTTGTAGAAGTTGAAGGCATGCGCGGATTAACACCAAGCTGCGCTTATCCGGTTATGGAAGGAATGAAGGTTGATACAAATTCTGTACGTGTTAGAACAGCAAGAAAAACTATTGTTGAACTTCTGGTAGAAAATCATCCGCAAGATTGTTTGGTTTGTGTTAGAAATAAGAATTGCGAGCTACAGGATTTAGCCGAAAGATATAATTTACGCGAGCATAGATTCGTTGGTGAAAAGAAAGATCATGCGATTGATGTTTCCAGCGCCTCGATGGAACGTGACCCGGCTAAATGTATTTTGTGCGGAAGATGTGTTAGAACTTGTGGCGATATTCAGAAAATTGGCGCTATTGATTTTACAAACCGCGGATTTAAGAGCAACGTTACAACACCATTCAATAAAGGACTAAACGTTAGCGATTGCATTCTCTGCGGTCAGTGTATTTTAGTTTGTCCTACTGCGGCGTTAAGAGAAAAAAGTCATTCTAAAGATGTAATGAATGCAATACGCGATAAGAAAAAATATGTTGTTGCTCAAATAGCACCGGCTGTTCGCGCTAGTATCGGAGAGGAGTACAATTTGCCTCTAGGTACGAATGCAACCGGGCAATTAGTAACCGGACTGCGCCGTTTGGGATTTAAGAAAGTGTTTGATACAAACTTTGCGGCTGATTTAACAATTATTGAAGAGGCAACAGAGTTAATTAATAGAGTTACAAAAGCTGGCGATCTCCCGATGTTTACAAGCTGCTGTCCGGGTTGGGTAAAGTATATCGAGCAAAACCGTCCGCAATTACTAAAGCATGTTTCGTCGTGCAAATCACCACACGAAATGGAAGGCGCGGTACTAAAAACTTACTATGCAAAGAAGATGGGCATCAACCCAAAAGATATTTATGTGGTTTCTGTAATGCCTTGCACAGTAAAGAAGTTTGAATCTTCCAGACCGGAATTATCAGAAGAGCACATGGCAGATGTTGATGCAGTACTTACTACAAGAGAATTAGTTAGAATGTTTAAGATGGCTGGAATTGATTTTAATGATTTACCAGAAGATGAATTTGATAATCCGCTTGGTGAATCAACCGGAGCGGCTGCAATATTTGGAACAAGCGGCGGCGTTATGGAAGCTGCTTTGCGTACCGCTTACGCAAAGATTTCCGGCAAAGAGTTAGAGAATGTAGAATTTCAAGAAGTACGAGGAATGGATGGAATCAAATCTGCTACTATTCCTATTAATGGATTAGATGTGAACATAGCAGTAGTAAATGGTATTGGAAATATCGGCAGCATCTTAGATGAGATTGAAAGAGGTGAATCTAAATATCATTTCATAGAAGTAATGGCTTGTCCCGGCGGCTGTATAAACGGCGGCGGTCAGCCAATTCATTCTAAACCGGAAAAACTTAAGAAACGTGTTCAGACTTTATACGATATTGATTCTAAGATGAAGACACGTAAGTCGCACGAAAATGAATCAGTACAAAAATTATACAGAGAATTTTTTGGCGAACCAAATGGTCACGTCGCTCATGAAATTCTTCATACACATTATTGTGATAGAAAAAAGATTTTAGAGCACAGCTAAAATGTCAAACGGACTCATAACAACAATCGGACAGCGATGCAAACGATGCTACTCTTGCATTAGAGAGTGTCCGGCAATTGCCATTCGTGTTTTGAACGGGCAAGCTGTTGTTATGGAAGAGCGATGCATTAGTTGCGGACATTGCGTGAAGGTATGCTCGCAAAATGCCAAAGCAATTCAGAGTGATTTTTATTTTGTATTGGATGAGTTACTACCCGAGGGTGGAACAATTGCAATGGTTGCGCCATCATTTCCGGCGAGCTTTCCCAACGATTATTCTAAGTTACCATCTGCTCTGCGTGCTGCTGGCTTTAGCATGGTTACCGAAGCTGCTTTTGGTGCAGATCTGGTTAGTAATCTTTATTCGGAATGCTTTGAAAAGAATGATCAGGCAACGGTTATTAGTTCACCATGTCCGGCTGTTTATAATTTCATTGAAAAATATCATGAAAATTTAGTGCCGAATTTAGCGCAAGTGGTTTCGCCTATGATAGCAATGGGGCGCTATTTGAAAGATACTTATGGTAAGAATAGAAAAGTCGTCTTTATCGGTCCCTGTCTTGCTAAGAAAAGCGAACATTCTGATCCGGAAGTTGCAGATGCTGTTGATGCCGTTCTTACATTCAAAGAAATCAAGTTGATGCTGCAATACAAGAAAGTGAATTATGATGAACTGGCTGAATCTGATTTTGATGCGCCTCATGCTTACTTGGGAAAATCTTATCCGTTAGTAGGCGGCTTACTTAAAACTGCAAACATCAACGAAGATATTTTACACAAAGATATAATTGTAGTTGAAGGAAAAACAAAGGTTACAGAAATCATTCAAGAAATCGCAGATGGAAATCTAAAATCTAAGTTTGTGGATATTCTTTTCTGTGAAGGTTGTATTAACGGACCGGCAATAGATTCTCAGATGAATTATTACTCGCGAAGAGAAAAAGTTGTTGGCTATATTAACGATACAATCAACTTATTCGATAAGAGGGAATGGCAGAGTAATATTTTCAACGCAAGAGATATTAAACTAAGTAGAACTTTTACCGCAAAGCCGCAGAGAAGACCAATGCCTACGGAAGAAGAGATTGCAGAAATTTTAATTCGTACGAACAAGACGAGTAAAAGCGATGAATTAAACTGCGGCTCTTGCGGTTACCCAACTTGCAGAGAATATGCTATTGCAATTGCAAAAGATTTGGCTGAAGAAGATATGTGTCTGCCTTACTTGATTGATAAACTTGAAGCAGCAAATCTTGAGATAAAAGAAACGCAAGAACAGCTTCATAGTGCGGAGAAGTTAGCATCTATAGGTCAATTAGCAGCCGGGGTTGCTCACGAAATAAACAATCCGCTTGGCTCTATAATGCTTTATGCTTCGATGCTGAAGCGTAAGCTCGAAAAAGCCGGCTGCGAAAATCAGAATAGCGAAGATTTAGCATTGATAATGGAAGAGGCTAACAGATGCAAAAACATTGTGGCTAATCTTCTAAACTTTGCCAGACAAGGTAAATTGCGAATCTCTTCTATTGAAATTGCTGAAATTGTTAAAGGCATCATCACGACGTTTAGCGTTAATCCGGACCATGCAAGTGTTTCTTTTAGTGTTAACGAGTTAACGGAAGATTCAAATATTTATGGCGATGGCGACCAGATTAAGCAAGTATTTATTAATCTTCTTGCGAACGCTCTGGAAGCAGTTGAATCTTGCGAAAAAAAGGAAATCTCTGTTAATATTAAACGCGATGATGAATTTTTAATTACCGAGATTAGTGACAGCGGATGCGGAATTCCGGCTGATAATGTTGGTAAAATCTTCACACCTTTTTTTACTACAAAGAAAATGGGCAAAGGAACCGGATTAGGACTCGCAATTACTTATGGAATTGTGAAGATGCACAAAGGTGATATCCGTGTTAAAAGCACAGAAGGCAAAGGAACTACATTCACAATAAAATTTCCCGTAAAATTAAATACAAATGTTTTAGTGAATTAAAGGAAAACGAAATGAACTTATCCGATGTAAAAAAAATATTGCTTGTTGACGACGATATTGATTTGCTTGAACAGAACAAAATGCTTTTGGAAGCAAAAGGTTTTCAAGTTGTCACTGCTGAGAGCGCAGAAGATGGATTTAAAATCTTTCAGAAAGAAAAACCGGATGCGGCAATACTGGATTTAATAATGGAACAGATGGATTCCGGATTTATTCTTGCTTACAAAATTAAGAAAACTGCACATGGTAAGCGGATTCCGGTATTCATACTTACATCTGCTACGTACGAAACCGGTTTCAAGTTTAGTGCTTCTACTGCTGAAGAGAAAGAATGGATTAAGTGTGACGGTATTTTGAACAAACCGGTTGTTGTTGAAGAGTTGCTATCTAAGTTGGAAGCTTACGAGGTTGCTGCAAAAAACAATTAACATTGTGTGGAATAATGTCTGACGAAGTTAAGAAAGATTGTATCCTAATTGTTGATGATGAAAAAGGCTTACGCATTGGTACGCAAAGATTGCTAGAAGATGAAGGATACGAAGTAGAAACAGCCGATTGCGGCGAAGAGGGAATTCGCTTAGGCAAATCAAAGGAATTTGATATTGCCGTTATTGACCTCAGGATGCCGGATATTGACGGTTTAGAAGTTCTTAAGGAAATCAAAAATACTTTTCCGAATACAATTTGTTTTATAGCTACAGCTTATGCCAGCTACGAAACAGCAATACAGTCAACTCGCTTAGGTGCGTTTAGTTATATCCCAAAACCATTTACTCCTGAAGAATTAATTTACCAGGTAGAGCTGGGAATTAAACAGCGCAAACTGATTCTTGAAGCTCTTAAACTCAAACAAGAACGTGAGGAACAACTTCTTGAACTCGCGTCGGAAAAATCCCGGCTTAATACTATTATCAAAGCAATCAGTGATGGAGTTCTTGTAATCAACAAGAATATAGAGCTGGTTTATTTTAACTATGCCGCACTTCGGTTTTTGAATATTCAAGATGTAAAAATTGGTCAAAGTGTTGTAGAAAAACTTCCACCCGAGATTTCTGAAATTATTGATAAGATCATCGCGAAAGAAAAAATTCTCTTAAAGACATATACCACTCAAATTGAAATACTTCCTAACAATGAATTAATTATTGAGGCTGCTTGCACTCCGGTTCCAAATCCGGATGGAAGCCTTGCCGGCGTAGTTATTATCCTTAGCAACATAACTCAATTCAAAAAAATAGAGCAGATTAAATCTCAGTTTGTTTCCATGGTTGCTCATGAGCTAAAAACTCCTCTCGCTGCCGTACAAGGATTTATCAACATTATCTTAAATGATTCTCTTGGCGTTGATAGAGAGAAACAAAAAGAATATTTGAGCAGATCAACAGTTAGATTAAAAAGTTTAACAGATTTGGTTAATGATCTGCTCGATATTTCCCGCATGGAATTAAAAACTAAGCAGCGTGAAATTGAAGATGTTGATATTACCGAAGCGTTGAAGAGTACATTACAGTTCCTTGAATTTGAGATAAAGAAAAAAGAAATATTAATTGATACTCATATAGAAGAAAATCTCCCTACGATAAAAGCTGATGTAAGTGAAATAACCCGGCTGTTCACAAATCTGATTAGCAATGCTATCAAATACAATAAAGAAAGCGGTTCCATATACATTATAGCGCATCAAGAGAATAATTATGTCTGCATCAAAATCCGCGATACCGGAATCGGTATGAAACCGGAAGAGAAGGACAGATTGTTCAGCGAGTTTTACCGTGCAAAAAATGAAAAGACCCGTGGAATAAGTGGTACAGGTTTAGGATTATCAATAGTTAAAAAAATTGTCGAGTCGTATTACGGAAAAATCGAAGTTGAATCTGTTTTCGGTTACGGAACTACGTTCACAATTCACTTACCAATAAATCAGAACTAAAAGGAGAAAGCTATGGCGCTAATAGCAATTATCGACGACGATCCGGACATTCTGGACGCCAGCTCGCTTGTGCTCAAGTCTAAAGGACACGATGTTGTTACAGCCACAAATCCTAAGGACGGCTTGAAGATTATTACGGAAAGAAAACCAAACTTGATTATTCTCGATGTTATGATGGATGAACCTGATGATGGTTTCTTTCTAGCTCAAAAATTAAGAAGGGAAAACATTCAAACCCCGATCTTAATGTACACCTCTGTTTCAAAAGCAATCGGAATGGATTTCAACAAAAGTGAAATGGTTCCGGTTGACGACTTTGTTGAAAAACCAATTTCACCGGATGAGCTAGTAGCAAAAGTAGAAGCTTTACTTAACAAAGTAGAGGAGAAACGATAATGCTTTTACTAGAAAAAAATGCAATGACCGAAGAAATTGAACTGCTTGTAAAAAAGCATGGCAATTCTCGTTCTGCACTACTTCCTATTCTTCAAGACATTCAAAGGAAGCACAAATACATTCCGGATTTTGCACAGCAAGAAATTGCACGCTTGCTCGATATTCATCCGGTTGAAATTTACAGCGTTATTTCTTTTTACGCGTTTCTAAATACCCATCCAAAAGGAAGAAACATTGTTCGTTTGTGCCAGACAATCACTTGCGATCTCGCCGGAAAAGAAAATGTTGCAAAAGCAATCGAAAGAGAGCTCGGAATTAAGTTCGGAGAAACAACTAAGGATAACAGAATAACTCTTGAATATGTTAACTGCCTCGGAATGTGTGATCAAGGTCCGGCGCTTTTAGTTAATGAAAGAGTTTATCCAAAAGTCTCTCCCGAAAAAGCTATTCAAATCTTGAACGAGATTAAGTGAGGTGATGAATGGAAAAGAAAAATAGGAGTGGAGCGGTAATATTCTCACCTTACGTAAAAGGTGAAGCAGTTAAGAAAGTAGTTTCGATGAAACGTGAAGATGTTTTGTTCGATCTACGCGAATCTAAATTAAAAGGAAGAGGCGGTGCCGGATTTCCAACAGCAACTAAATGGACACTTGTAGCAGCAGCCGCTTCCACAGAAAAATATATAGTATGTAACGCTGATGAAGGAGAGCCGGGAACATTCAAAGATAGAGTTCTATTGTTAGAGTACCCTGAATTAGTTTTTGACGGAATGGTTATAGCCGGCTATGTAATTGGTGCAAAACTCGGAATTGTTTATCTGCGCGGCGAATATGAATACATGTTGAAATCTCTTGAAGATTATTTAGAAACGATGAGAAAAGAAAACTTGTTAGGCAAAGACATTGCCGGCAAAACCGGCTTCGATTTCGATATTATAATTCGTCTTGGCAGCGGTGCTTATGTTTGCGGTGAAGAAACTGCGCTAATAGAATCATTAGAAGGAAACCGCGGCGAAGCTCGTAACCGTCCACCATACCCGGTTAATACCGGATTCATGGGCAAACCAACAACAGTTAACAATGTGGAAACATTCGCAGCGGTTTCACACATTGTAATTAAAGGCGGTGCCTGGTATTGTAATCATGGTACGGATAAATCAACCGGCTCAAAATTATTTTCTGTCAGCGGTGATTGTGAGAAACCTGGCGTTTACGAATTGCCATGGGGAACAAAAATCTCAGAACTTCTTGAACTTGTTGGCGCAAAGAACACAAAAGCTGTTCAGGTTGGAGGAGCTTCCGGTTTTTGCATTCCAAAAACACAATTTGATAGAGCCTTAGGTTACGAAGATGCAGCAACCGGCGGCTCAATAATGATTTTCAACGAGAGCAGAAATATGCTGCACGTGCTTAAGAACTTTATGGAATTCTTTGTGGAAGAATCTTGCGGGCAATGTACGCCATGCCGCATCGGTAATACAAAACTCCTTGAAGGTGTTGAAATGATAGAGAAAAGTGAATTTACTTTCGGTTATATCAATAAGCTAAAGGAACTCGGAAAGACAATGCAAGTGGCTTCAAAATGCGGATTGGGACAATCGAGCCCGAATTCATTTATATCAATCTTAGAAAACTTCAAAGAAGAAATTTTCAATAGCGGAGGTAGTCATGGAAAATAAAGAAAATCGTAGAGCTCCTGTTAGCCAGAAGCCGCTCGTTATTGAGAAGCCGAAAGATCCGTCATACATTGGCGGAACTATTTCTATTGAAATAAATGAAAAGAAGGTAACTGTTCCTTTAGGAACAACAATTCTCGAAGCTTGCAAGATGAATGGAATTTCTGTTCCAACACTTTGCCATCACGAAGACCTTTGCGTAGCCGGAGTTTGCCGTGTTTGCGTTGTTGAAGTTGAAGGAATGAGAACACTCCAGGCTTCTTGCGCGTATCCAATAACAGCACCAATCAAAATAAAAACTTCTACGCCAACAGTTCGTAAAGCCCGCCGCAATATTATTGATTTGATGTTGAGTGAACATTACGGCGAATGTTATTCTTGTTTTAGAAATGGTAAATGCGAATTGCAAAATCTTGCAAAAGAATATGGTGTAGATAATTATAACTTTGGTCATGTTGAAGCCCCTCGTTACGAAGTTGATGAATCATCATACTCTGTAATTCGCGACATGAGCAAATGCGTTCTCTGCAAACGTTGTGTTAGAACTTGTATTGATTTGCAAGAAGTTGGCGTACTCGAAGCTGTGGAGCGTGGACACAATACCCGCATCAGTACATTTTTAGATAAACCATTGCTCGATGTAATTTGTATTAATTGCGGTCAATGCATTAACCGCTGTCCTACCGGCGCGCTTCGTGCAAATGATCCCTCTGATGAAATCTGGGCTGCAATTGATGATCCTAAAAAACATGTTGTGATTCAAACGGCTCCTTCGCCGCGCGCTGCTATCTGTGAAGAATTCGGAATGGAAGCCGGGCATTCACTCACTAAAGAATTAAATACTGCTTTACACAGAATCGGTTTTGATAAAGTATTTGATACAAACACAACAGCCGATTTAACAATCTTTGAAGAGGGAACAGAGCTTGTTCTACGACTCTACAAAGCTCTCGTCCAAAAAGAACCGGTAGCGCTTCCTCAGTTTACTTCTTGCTCGCCGGGATGGGTAAAATTCTTAGAGCATTACTATCCGGAGTATATTGATAATCTCTCAACTGCAAAATCACCTCAGCAAATGTTTGGCGCGTTGATAAAAACTTTCTATGCAGAAAAAGCCGGAATTAAACCCGAAGACATTGTTTCGGTTGCTGTTATGCCTTGCTCTGCAAAGAAGTTTGAATGCAACAGACCGGAAATGAATGACAGCGGTTACAAAGATGTTGATTATGGCTTGACTACACGCGAATTAGCTAGAATGATTAAGGAAGCAGGAATCAATTTACCGGAAATGCCTAAGGGTGATTTCGATTCTCCGTTTGGCGAAGCTTCCGGTGCCGGATTGATATTTGGTGCTACAGGCGGCGTTATGGAAGCTGCTATTCGCTCCATATATGAGTTTGTTACCGGCAACAAAACCGAAGATGCATTTGCAAACGCAAATATTCTTCCGTTACGCGGATTTGATGGAATCAAATATGTTGAACTTCCTCTTGGTGAAAAATTCGGTCCGGTTCCCGATGTAATTAAGCACTTAGTTCCTAATTGGGATTGGCTAAAAGGAGTTACGCTCAAAGTAGCCATTGCACACGGAACAGCAAACGCAAAGAAAATTATGGATGATATTAAAGCAGGTGGAAAATTCTCAGAATGTCATTTCATAGAATTTATGGCTTGCCCGGGCGGATGTTTAGGCGGCGGCGGTCAACCAATTCCTACAACTCCGGAAATTCGTATGAAACGCGCACAAGCAATTTATGCTGAAGATGAGTCTCTTGAAATGCGTAAGTCTCACGATAATCCAAACGTAGTTCGTTTGTATGAAGAATTTTTGACCGATGGTCCGTGCGGACATATCTCTCATAAATTGCTGCATACTCATTATATAAAACGTGGAAGGTATATTGCTTAAGTAGTTAAAAGGGCTCGGTTAAACGAGCCCTTTTATTTAGGTCAAGTTAATTTACTTTCTTGTACAGTTGGCTTATATTTAATTCAGATTGCTTGGAACTTTAATTCATTTGAGATAGATATGCTTTCTCTTGTTCCAGATTGGGCGCAGCATTATGGTGAATTCTGGAGGGCAATTCGCGCAAGAAATTTGTGGTTTATCAAATTGCGCTACTTTGCAATTGTAATTTTAACTGCATTTTTATTAACAGGGGAGTTGCTTCTAAATTTCCGACTAACCTTAGTACAAGTGCAAGCTATTTCGACAATCACGCTTGTTATACTTTGTTATAATCTTTTAATCCACAAATACCGATTAAGAATCGGCTGTGACCCAAACAAGTTTAATTGCCTTCACACTTCTTTAATCATGATTATTCTGGATTTGGTTGCGCTTTTACTTCTTGTTTATTTCACGGGATCAATAGACTCGCCTCTTTGCATGCTCTTTGTTTTTCACATGATAATAGGCAGCCTGATTCTGCCCGGTTACATTGTCTACATGTTTGCCGGACTAATCTCCCTTTCATTTGCTGTTCTAATAGCTATGGAACACAACTCGGTTATTTCCAATCATAAAATTTCCGGAATTATAAACCGAACAGCGTACCACACGACAGAATATGAACTGCTATTTGTTCTAACTTTTTCATTCATGTTATTTGTAAGCGTTTATATCACAAATAAAATTGCTAGACAATTATTCCAGCGAGAGCAACAGCTTAGAGAATCGCTGGAGAAACTGAACGAAGCTGAAAACACAAAACAACGTTATACATTAGGCGTAGTGCATGAAATTAAAACACCGGTCGCAGCTGTAAAATCTATTGTTGATTTGCTGTTAGGTAACTACGTAGGTCCGCTAAGTGCTGAAGTAGAAGAAAAGCTTTTACGTGCTAGGCTAAGAAGCGAGGAAGCATTATTGCTTATTAACGATGTTTTGCAGTTCTCGCGCATAAAATTGTTAGACATCAACTTAAACGAAATTATAAAGGTTGAGCAGATGATTTCGCAAATAATTGATATGCACACCGAGGAAGTAAAGGAAAAGAACATAAAACTTATTTTCAGTGATAAAAGAAAAATCGAACGGGTTTTGTTTGGAGCTCCGTTATTACTTGAGCTGGCATTTTCAAACATAATCTCAAATGCAATTAAGTACACCCAGCATGATGGAGAGGTATTTATAATATTACGAGAAGACGCAAACATAATAGAAATTGAAATCAGTGATAACGGAATTGGCATTCCCGCGAAAGAGCAAAGAACTGTATTTGAACATTTTTATAGAGCTACAAACGTAAATAAAGCGAGTATAGAAGGAAGCGGCATGGGTTTGTCTATAACCAAAGAAATCATCACTAAGCATCAAGGTACTATTGAAGTTACAAGCCCTTCTAAAATTGGTAATGTAATTTCTCCAGGGACAACAGTGATTATTAAACTTCCATACAGGCAACCTGGTGTTGAATTAGACACGGTTACATATGAGGAGTACTCGTAAAGCAGAAATAATTCCGGGGAAGATATGCTTTCGCCTTTTTAGCAGCTTCTATATTTGAAAATATTCCATAAACTGTTGAACCTGTCCCGGACATCAAAGCGAATAAAGCTCCGCAATCGTACAAAGTCTTTTTAATCTCACCTATCTCAGGGTATAACTTAAAAACATTTGATTCAAAATCATTTTTTATAAGTGCTCTTGCTAAAGAGTAGCTGAATTTCCCTTCAGTAATTAAAGCTAGAAAATCACTAGCGGCTTCGTTTCCCTTAATATTTGAGAAAGCTTCTTTAGTTGACACATTAATTCCGGGGTTCACTATCAGAATTGGTTCTTCAATATCAACATTAACCATTTTAAGTGCTTCTCCTCGCGAAGTACCAATTGCCGGTTTCGCTTTAATAAAAAAGGGAACGTCCGAGCCAAGTTCTAAAGCTAATTCAAGCATCTTTTCATATTTAATTCCAAGTTGAAACATCTCGTTAATTGAAATTAAAGTAGCGGCTGCATCAGAACTTCCGCCGCCAAGTCCTGCTTGAGAAGGAATGTTCTTCCTTAGCTCAATTTTTGCAGTGATTGATTTGCCGGAAAAATTTTCTAATAGCTTGGCGGCTTTCACTACTAGATTCGATTCGTCGTTAGGAATAGATGACGCGTTGCAAATAAATTCGAACCTCTCAGACCACTCAAATATCAGAACGTCAAACAAATCAAGGATAGGGTAAAACAAAGTATTGAGGTTATGGTAGCCGTCTTCTCGTTTCGAAAGGACATCTAAGCCAATATTTATTTTAGCGGGAGCTTTAATTTCGATACGCTTCATCAAAATATTCCTTTATGGCATTTGTGTGCGCCGGATTAGAACCGCAGCAAGAACCCACAAAAGTCGGGCTAAATCTTACAAACTCCTTTATGTAACCAACATAGTTTTCCGGTGAAATGCCGCACGAAATGTGCTGAGCAGTAACTGCACCGCTTCCGCAATTTAAATAGAACCCAAAATTTCCGGGCATTTGTATCTTATCCAATAAGTTTTCGAAGTCAGTCGGCTTAATACAATTGAATCCAATCGCTTGCGGCGGGAAGTTTTTAATTAGTCTAATAGCCTCATCTATAGGTTCTCCGCTTAATAGTTTGAGTGATTCATCAAAGTAAATGTTCATAGAATAGGGGATTGAGTTTTCTGAACAGAACTTACAGACGATTTCTATTTCATCCAGATGTGAATGAGTTTCATTCCAAATAATATCACAACCGGATTCATAGAGCAGTTCAATATGTTTTTTGTGATTGTAATCCAAATCGAATAATGAAATCGTGCGTTCTTTTTGATAGCAATCTTCGGCAGGAGCATTGGAGCCGGCAATAATTATGTCGGTTTCTCCCTTAGCTTGGATAGCAAGCGTAACACTTCGTTTTACGAAGTCCGAATTAGTTATCGCAAGATTACTTTTCTTTTTAGCAGACGGATTTGTTCGGAATGTATTCGTCGTAATTATATCAGCTCCGGCATCAACATATTCTTTATGAAGTTGTAAAACGGCTTGCGGCTCGGAAATGCTGAGATATGAAAACCACAAATCTTTGTCGGCAGAAAATCCACGCTGCTGTAGTACACTTCCAAAAGCTCCATCTAAAATTAATGGACGACTTAGCGCAGCTTTTTTATTTAAGAGTAAATCTGATTTATTCATTTCAAAATAATGTGTTATAAGAACGAGTTATAAATTTCTAAGCTGATAGTAGATTGTTTTTGTTTATAAGCTTTTCAATCTTATCCATAATTCTTTCGTTCGGAAGCTCCAAGAAACATTCATGCTTGCGAGGGCATTCAAGCAAATTGCAAATGATGCAATCCAATTCCGGCAAGTTAATCCATTCATGGTTATCGCCAAAGGGACCTTGAAGGTGCGGCGCAGTTGGTCCATGAATACTCAATACCGGCGTTCCAAGAGCCGTTGAAATGTGCATTGGTCCGCTGTCATTCGCAATTAAAAATTTGCACCCGGAAATTAATGCAGCCATTTCAAGGATTGAAGTTGGTGGAGCATAAACAGATTTATCTTTCAATATATTGAATAGTTTTTCTCCATCTTCTTCATCACCTTTGCCCCAAAGGATTAGAATCTTAGCATTATACTTTTGAATGACTAATTTAGCAATCTCAGCAAACTTTTTTGCATCGCATTTTTTAGATGCCCAACTTCCGGTTGGACAAATACCAACAACAAAATCGCTTTCTTTGAAGGTTTTACTAAAATATTCTTTTGCAAAGAGTTCGCTATTTTTATCGAGAGAATAATGTAGCTTCTCCAATTTTGTCGTTAGCCCAAATTTCTCAAGCACTTTAAGATGAAGTATTGCATTGTGCCATTTGCTGCGTTCTTTCGGTCCAAAATAATTGTACGCGTATTTTCTTCCACGAAGTGGAAAGCCAATCCGGATTTTTGAACCGCTGAAAAAAGTAATTTGTGCTGAACTTGGATTGCAGAAGAAATCAATTACGAGGTTGTATTTACTCTTTCTAACTTGCCACGCCAGTTTGATTCGTTCTGTTAGACTTTTCCGGTTGAAAATGAGAACATTATTTATCTGTGGTAAGCCTTTTAATCCATAGGAAGATGGCTTTTCAGTGAGGAAATCAATCTGAGCATTCGGAAAATCTTCCCGTAAGTTATCTAAAACGATTGTAGAACAAACTACATCGCCTATGCCGCGAAGTTTTATCAATAAGATTTTCTTTACTTGCTCTTTAGGAATTACGAACTGTTCCAAAATTGTTCTCAAAAGTTAATTGAATTGCTAACCAGAATGATTTATTTTCAATTGATTCTTCACTTACAATTTACAAAGAATGAATTATTATGACAAAACAACTTACTGATTTATAAACTTGAGGCTGAAATGAATTTGAAAGGAAAAACTGCAATTGTAACCGGCGGTGCTATGGGTATTGGTTTGGCTACATCTAAGCGCTTAGTAAATGAGGGTTGCATAGTAACTATTTGGGACATGAACGAAGTTGAAATGGCTAAGGCAAAAACCGAGTTGGAAAATTTGGGCGGGAAAATATTTACATATCAATGCGATGTTACAGACAAAACTCGCGTAGCTCAATTAGCAGAACAAGCAAGAATAGATATGGATCATGTTGACATTTTGATAAACAACGCTGGGTACGTAAAAGGAGGAGATTTTTTAGATCAACCTGTGGAAAATTGGGAGAGAACAATTGACGTGAACCTTAACGCAGTTATATTCGCAACTCACGCAGTTCTTCCACAGATGTATGAAAGGAACTCCGGTCATATAGTAAATATTTCTTCAGCTGCCGGGATAATTGGTGTTGGAGGACTTTCCGTTTACGCTGCTTCTAAATGGGCTATCTGGGGGCTTACTGAGTCTTTGCGATTTGAAACTTGGAGTCATGGCAAAAAAGGAATCAAATGGACTTCCATTCATCCAAGTTATCTTACGCAAGGTTTATTTGAAGGAGCGAAGCTAAATTTTCTTGGCAATCTTATTGTCCCGCTTGTAAAAAACCATGATGTGATTGCAAAAGCAATTGTTAATGATGCACTGAAAAAGGGAAAGCTTGTTGTGAGAAGACCGCGAAGCTTGCGTCTATCAATTATTCTAAGAGGAATATTATCAGACTTTCTTTTCCAGAAAATGTTGGTAATGATGGGCGTTCATACAAGCATGCATGGTTTTAAAGGTAGAGAAGTGAAGTAACACTATTCTTCGATATACTCACAATCGTTTGGAATTTCCGGACGAACGAGCAAAACACTTTCTTTCATTACCGAAACTTGTCCCGGTTCGTGGCGGGCATTTTTAGAAACATATTTTTTAAGAGTATATGTAACCGGCGCTACTTTAGCCGTTTTCGATTTACTGTAGAATGCTGTGATTGAAGCTGCTTTCTCTAAAACTCTTTTCGGAATTGCTTCTTTAGTATTTTCAACGCGTAATACTCCATGAGAACCGGCAACAGAACGCGCATGAAACCAAAAGTCATTTTGCTTCGCGAATTTTGTAGTAAGCATATCGTTATTCTTACTGTCCTTGCCAATATAGAAATGATATTTGCCGTCAATTAAGAAATGCCGGAATGGAAGTTTATCTTTTTTATCTTCACTTGAGTTTTGCTGTGTATTCATTTTCAATTCTTTTTTGATTACTTGTAACTGCTCTACAGTTGTATCAGTTGTTAGCTCATCTTTTAGAACAAGTAAACGGTCAAATTTTGCTTTAGCAGATTTGTAAAGTTGGGCGGATTTCTCAAACTCTATCTTTTCTGAGCGAGCTTTATCAAAATAGCTGTTCACATTTTGCTGAGGAGAAAGTTTAGGATCAATTTTAATTGTTGCCGATTGATTGGTTTTCCAATCTTCTACTATAATTTCTTTGTCTCTCTTATTGATTTGTCCAATTACAGAAAGAAGCAACTCGCCATTCCTCTGGTATTCTTCTTCTTTCGAGCCATTTTCAATTCGTGCTTTCAAGTTATTCAGCTTCGATGCACTTTTCTCAATTTCATTTTCGATAAACTTTTCAATTTCATGCTTGGCATTGTGAGTTTTTACAGTTGTAAGTTTCAAGTGAAGATATTTTGTAATGGCTTCAAAGTAATTGTCGAACAGTTCTACTTCCATGTTTTGCTTAGAATCTAAAAAAGAGATAGGTCGGAAAACTGTATCTCCGGTTTCCACATCAATCCCAACAACAATTTTACCATTTATTATTTCACCAATTATTTGAACAGCGGACTCTACCGAATTATCTTTTGCCTCAACTTGCCGTAGAATTTCTTTGGACAAATAAGGAAGTGCTTTTAGCTCTTGAAGCGATTTTAGCCCGGCAATACTGTTTAACAGCAATGCCGTTGAATTAACAAATTCAAGATCTGACAGCTCTTTGGAAATCTTAGCAAGTTGATCATCAGCAATTTTTTTGAAAGAATGAAGAACTTTTTCTGAATCAAGCAGAAAGCAGTTAGATTTGCTTCCGCGGAAGAGAATGTAGAATGTTCCGGATTCTAATTCGAAAGCAATAATTCTTTCGCCGAAAGCCATTTTAACTTGTTTAATTTTCTGCGGCAGTAAATCGCCAAAGAAATCAGCTGTATTCTTTTTAGCCTTTCGGTGTTCATCCTTAAAATAAAAGTGAAACTCTTGCGGATTGGTTGAAATAATGAAATGGAAATAAGAAAATTCTTCTAATGGAATGTGAAGAAACAGTTTATCGCGCTCTTGAGTGTAGCACTCATATAGTTTCTTGCCGGACAAAATTGAATTTAATTCTTGAGAAGCTCTCAGTAAGTAGAAATAGTTTTTGTACATCGCTAAGATTTCTTCACTTTTTCATGCTTTGTATCTTCATAAACAGCGCGAAGTAACTGTTCTTCAGCAAGCGTTAATTGCAATTTTCTTCTGCTCAAAACTACGCGGGCGACTTCGATGCACTTTTCAATATCATAATTACGGAGAAAATCCGTTCCGCCCCAAGAAAAAGAGGGAATATAGCGAGCTGGAAATCCGGCTCCGAAAATATTGCATGAAACGCCCGCAATTGTCCCGGTATTAAACATAGTGTTGATAGCTGTTTTAGAATGATCGCCCATAATTAGACCAACAAACTGTGAATTAGTAGCAACATTCTTTCCTTTGATCAGCACAGAAACTGAACCGTAATTGTTTTTCAAATCGCTATTGTTAGTGCTTGCGCCAAGGTTAACCCAGCTTCCTAAATATGCGTGGCCTAGAAACCCTTCGTGTTGTTTGTTGGAATGTGAATGAATGATTGATGCTTCGATTTCACCGCCTACTTTGCAGACTTCGCCAACACTCGTATCGTGATAAATTGCTGAGTGTGCTTTCACTACTGAGTCTTCGCCTATGAATGCCGGTCCTTGAATCAAACTATGAGACATTACTTGCACATTCCTGGAAATGTAAATCGGTCCTTGAGATGCGTCCAAATGAACAAATGGATCCAACTTTGCATCTTTAGCAACAAATATTTCCTTTTTGTTTGTGTATTCAACCAACGGGAATTTTTTAAGTATAATTTCTTCTCTAACCAACAAACTATAATCAGCGCGAATCTGCTTACCATTTTCATTAACCAAATCCCAAGGGTAAACAAATAACCTGGCGGTAGTTTGCTTTTCTGTAAACTCAGCGTTTTCAAAATGCAGAAATTCTGAAGTCTCATCGAAAATTGTTTTGAGAGAACTATTAGAAATGTTTGCAGCTACTATATCGTTGTCACACTTCAAAATTTCGTTTGGTTCCAGCTTCTTAATTTCTTTTGCAACTGTTTTATCTATCAGCAAACGCCCGTTTATAAACAGAATATCTTCATCTCCAAAGTTGTTTACGTTCAATTTGGGATTTCTCTCTTGAACGGCGTTATGTAAAACCTTGCGTGTGTGAAGGATTAGTCTGTAAGACGGAAAGTTGTGCATCACTTTCTCGCGCAAGGTAAGAATGCCGCAACGCAAATCGTAAACCGGGCGAAGAAAGACTAATGGAAGTAGGTTTTCAAACTTTTCGTCTTCAAAAACACAAATGCTTTTTTTCATGCTGATGTTCTGTTTGTTTGAATCAAAAATAAAGAAATGAAAATTGGGAATAAAACCTTAAATGATTTATATCAACAATTTTGTAGGAAGAAGCTACTTTAATATATTTGACCTATGAAAAAGCCATCAAAAAATATCTGGAAACCAATCGTTTCCGCTTTGATTCTCATCTTTGGTGTTTTACTTGTTATAGACCTCTTAATAATGCCGTTCTATGTTAGCGGAAGTGAAGCTAAAATTCCGAATGTAGTAGGTATGAACAAGGATGAAGCATTCAACATACTTGAAGACGCAAATCTTAGCCCGGTAATTCAAACAACCCGTTATGATGAAAAATATGGCAAGGATAGAGTAATTTTTCAGAAGCCGGAAGGTAATAAACTTGTTAAAGCCGGCAGACGTGTTTATTTGACAATTAGCGGTGGTGAGCCTCTTGTTCGTGTTCCTTTTTTAATTAATAAGACTGTACGCGATGCGCAAGTTACGCTAGAACGCGCAGGTCTGCTGCTGGGAGATATAGATTCAGTTGAGTCTGAAATGGATGCCGATCTGATTGTAGAGCAGCAGTATTTTCAAGGGAGAGAATTGGCAACAGGATCTAGAGTAAATGTAAAAATTAGTATTGGACCCCAACTTGGAATGGTTCGCGTACCAAACCTGGTAGGACGTTCGTTTACGGAAGTTGAAAATACTTTGAAATCTTTGTCGCTTAGAATTGGCACTAAAATTTATGTTAAGTCTTCCGGATATTTGCCTAATACAATTATAGACCACACTCCGGCTGAAGGTAGTCTTATTAAAGTTGGAGATAGTGTTAACGTCTGGATAACAGGAAGCAAAATAGGTGACCGATGAAAGATAAAATTTTAGCTCCGTCAATTTTAACAGCTGATTTTGGAAACCTTGCCCAACAAATTAGATACGTTGAACTTGGTGGTGCCAATTGGATTCATTGCGATATTATGGACGGACAGTTTGTGCCGAACATTACGTTCGGCCCATTTGTGTTAAAAGCAATTCGTAAGTCTACCAAACTGCCAATAGACGCACATTTGATGATTAAATCTCCGGATAATCTTTTAGAAGAATTTATTAATGCCGGAGCTAATTATGTTACAGTTCATCAAGAAGAAGTAGTGCACTTGCATAGGACTCTCACTAAGATTAAAGAGCTTGGTGCAAAAGCCGGTGTAGCGTTAAATCCGGCAACTCCAGTTTCAACTTTGAAGGAAGTTCTTCCACTTGTTGATATGATTTTGGTAATGTCTGTGAACCCGGGCTTTGGCGGACAGAAATTTATTGAAAGTTCCATAGCTAAAATAGCAGAGTTAGATTCTCTAAGAGCAGAGAATAATTATCACTACTTGATACAGGTTGATGGCGGGATTGGGATGGACAACATTAAGCGTGTTTCCGAAGCCGGTTGTAACTCGTTTGTAATTGGGAATTCGATTTTTAAGCATGATAACATTACTGCCGCAACAGTTGAGTTTAAGAATCTGCTTTCATAAAATTATTATTAACGAAAGAGATTACAAGCCGTTTTTTTTCTTAATTTCCATTAGTAATTAACCCATTAAACTTTTGAGGGCGATTTGACAGTTCACCTAATCGAGCTCTTTTTTACAGACGTATTTAAAAGGTACTCCGCCAAGTACAACATTTTCAGAGACCTTTACGAAAAAGATTTACTCGGCTTAGAAATTCGTGGAATCAATTACCGCTTTTCAAAAGTTATCAAGAAAATAATCTTCATCAATAAAGAGATTTGCTATACAACTGCCGTTGATAAAAACGATATGTGCGAGCTCTTGGTTTTAGGTTCATACTCCGTGTTTAAGGATTTGGCAAAAGAAATTATTGCTATTGGTAATGAAGATCTTGGGCAGAAAATTACGCGCACTATCAATAACATAGAAGGTTATGACGAAAAAGAAATAATTCTCGGAGATAAGCCGTTTTCATTTGATAAGTCATATCTCTTTGGAATTTTGAATGTAACCCCCGATTCATTTTCCGATGGAGGAAAATATTTTTCGGTTGAAAAAGCTATAACAAAAGGAATTGAATTAATTAATGAGGGCGCGGATGTATTAGATATTGGCGGAGAGTCAACCCGTCCCGGTTCTGACCCTGTAAGCCAAGAAGAGGAACTAAAAAGAGTTATTCCGGTTATCGAAGGAATATTAAAACTAAAGCCGGATACGCTAATTTCAGTTGATACTACTAAAGCGGTTGTTGCAGAAGAAGCATTGAAATGCGGAGCTAAAATAATTAATGATATTAGCGGTTTTAGCTTCGACACTAAGATTCTTGACGTTGTGAGGCAGTTTAATGCGGCTTACGTACTCATGCACATCCAGGGCGAGCCGAAATCAATGCAGAATAATCCGGTTTATGATGAAGTTGTTAGTGATATTTATGATTACCTTTTGAACAAAGTTGAACTCGCAAAGAAAGCCGGAATCAAAAATATAATTATTGATCCGGGAATTGGATTTGGCAAAAGAACTTCTGATAATTACGAAATCATAAAGAGGCTGCAAGAGTTTAAGGGAATTGGGCAGCCGATTATGGTAGGACTTTCTAATAAATCATTTCTTGGTAAAGCTCTTAATCTTCCGGTTGAAGAACGTGAAGACCCAACTCTAATTGCCGAAACCATAGCCATAAAAAACGGGGCTTGTTTTATCCGCACGCATAATGTTAAGAAAGCAAAAAATGCAATTGAGCTCAATAAATATTTTGATAATCCGGAATTGCTAAACAATGTTTGAATTATTTAGGATAGGATTTCTTTCCGTAACTCTGCTCGATGTAATTGACATCGTGCTTGTTACAGCTATTTTTTACAAGATATTTACGATTATACGGGGAACAATTGCCGCACAAATTTTTTTCGGATTAATTCTTGTGCTGTTCCTTTCATTTGTAGTACAGGCAGCAAATTTCAAAGCGCTGGGGTGGCTTCTCAAATTACTTTCCGACATTTGGGTAATAGCGTTTATCATTTTATTCCAGCCCGAAATTAGAAGAATACTTATTCTTATAGGCAGAAGTCAATTTATCAGCTTTTTTGTTAAAAGTGATCACACAACAATAACTGATGTAATTGCAGAATCAGCTTACGAATTGGCTCAAAATCAGCATGGTGCTTTAATAGTAATTGTTAAAAGCGGCGGCATCCGGGGCGTTGCTGAAACCGGCGAACTAATTGATTCAAAAGTTACCAAGAATTTGCTGCGCTCAATATTTTTCCCTCGCTCACCGCTCCATGATGGCGCTGTAATAATAAATAACGAAATAATTGAAGCTGCTCGGTGTACACTTCCTCTTTCCACTGAAACGAAAAAGGATGGCAGAGCGTTGGGAATGAGACACAGAGCCGGACTTGGAATTTCGGAAATGGCTGACGTTGTGTGCGTTATAGTTTCTGAGGAAACCGGCAGTATTTCAATTGCGGAAAATGGAAATCTAAAAACCGGACTTTCAAGGGAAACTTTGAAACGCTTGCTTAATGAATCGCTAAGGAAATCTACCGATAAAAACATTCGCGGTATATTTCAAGGGGCTAAAAACATCTGATGTTTTTGGAACTATGATTAGACTTGGAATTAGTTAAATTTGCGAGCCAATAATTCTAAACATAATTAAAGAGGAATGTGATGAAGCTGAAATATTTTTCACATTCAGCGTTTCAGATAACAACTGCTAGCGGCAAAGTTATTCTCATAGATCCTTTTTTAGATGGGAATCCAACTTCGCCGGCTAAGTCCAATGATGTTCGTGCTGATTATATCATTCTTACACACGGACATGGAGATCATATAGGAGATGCTTTCAAGATCGCCAAGAGATGCGGTTCACTTTTTATTTGTTTAAATGAGTTAGCAAATTATGTTGCAGCAAAAGGTTTCAATGCGCACAATATGCACATTGGCGGTTCTCACATGTTCGAGTTTGGAAGAGTTAAATTAACAATCGCGCATCACGGCTCTATGACACCCGATAATTATTACGCTGGAGAGCCATCCGGAGTGATTCTTACAATTGAAGGGAAGAGTATTTACCACACTGGCGATACGGGATTGTTTTATGATATGAAATTGATTGGCGAGATGACGCCGCTTGATTATATGCTTCTCCCAATTGGCGATAATTTTACAATGGGAATCACAGATGCGGCAAAAGCCGTTGAGCTTGCAAATCCTAAAACTGCTATACCAATGCACTACAATACTTTCTCGGTTATTGAAGTTGATCCGATGGAATTTAAAAAGAAAGTTGAAGCTATTGGGAAGAAATGTATAGTAATGAAATTTGGCGAAGAAATAGAACTTTAATCTACTACTGAATATATATGGCAAAAACTATTGTAATAGCAAACCAGAAGGGCGGCGTAGGTAAAACAACTACTGCAATTAATCTTTCGGCATCTGTAGCTGCTGCTGAATTTAAAACGCTCTTGATTGATATTGATCCGCAGGCAAATTCTACTTCCGGATTGGGAATTGAGAATAATGATTTATCAGTTTATCCGGTTTTGATTGGACAAGAGCCGGTAGAGAACTGCATACAGAATACTTATATGCCGTTCCTTGATATACTTCCGTCAAATATTAATCTTGTTGGAGCGGAAGTAGAGATGGTCTCGCTCGAAGCTAGAGAGTATCTTCTAAAGAACGCACTAAAAACAATTCAAAGCAACTACGATTTTGTTTTTATTGATTGTCCTCCTTCACTTGGATTATTGACTCTTAACGCTCTCACTTCGGCAAATTCGGTTTTAATCCCTGTACAGTGCGAGTATTTTGCCCTTGAAGGACTTGGTCAATTATTGAATACAATCAATATCGTTAAGAAAAATCTAAATGAAGAGCTTGCTGTGGAAGGTGTTGTGTTAACAATGTACGATACACGTCTGCGCTTATCTCATCAAGTTGTTGATGAAGTTAAAAAATATTTTGGTAACAAAGTTTACGACACAATCATACACAGAAATGTAAGACTATCGGAAGCTCCAAGCCATTCCAAACCGGTAATTCTATACGATGCAAGTTCTATCGGTGCACAGAACTACATTTCATTGGCTTCAGAATTAATTCAAAGAAATAATTTTCAAAGGAAGGGGAGCGAGTAAGTGAATTTAATAAAACCCGGTTTAGGCAGAGGACTTGACGCGCTAATCAATCCAAAATTAAAAGATAAAGCTGATGCGCCTATTGCCATTCAGTCAAGCGAACTTCAAAAAGATGATGGTGCTTCATTTGATATATTAGCTAAAATTCCGGTTGAAAAAATCTCGCCTAATCCATATCAGCCAAGAACCGAATTTGAACCGCAAGCTCTTGAAGAATTAAAAAAATCAATTCTTGAAAACGGACTAATTCAGCCAATCACAGTTCGCAGAGCTCAAAATAATAGTTATGAATTGATTTCAGGTGAACGCAGACTTCGTTCTTGCAAAGAAATTGGCATAAGAGAAATACCGGCTTACATAATAAAAGTTGATACTAAAGAAGCCATGCTTGAGCTCTCTCTTATTGAGAATATCCAGAGAGAAAAACTTAACGCAATAGAAATAGCAAATGCTTACAAGAGATTGATAGACGAATGCAATCTTACCCAAGAAGAGATTGCGGACAAAGTGGGCAAGGACAGAACAACAGTGACTAATTTCATTCGTTTGTTGAAATTGCCTCAGCGAATCCAACAAAGCTTAGCTAAAGATGAAATAACGACCGGTCACGCGCGGGCGTTGATTAATTTGACTAGTGAAATTCAGCAGATAGAACTTCTGGAAAAAATGATCAAGCATAGTTATTCTGTTAGAAAAGTTGAAGATGAAGTAAGAAAGCTTTTATCACCAAAGAAAAAAGCAAAGATTGTTTCCTTACCTACAACCGGAAGAATAAGTGATGCGTCTAAAAAGGATCTTGAAGAAAAAATGCAGCGCATACTTGGCACAAAGGTAATGTTTAAGCAAGATAAAAACGGCGCCGGCGAGATTGTAATTGAATTTTACTCAACTGCGGAATTAGAACGACTATATGAATTACTCGAATCGATTGGAAGAGGATATAATTAAAAAAGTTTTGTTAATATTTCTAATTCTGTGCGCAAATTTCATTCACGCACAGAAGGATTCAACCACTAAATCAACACCTCAAATTGATTCATCTTCAGTTACAAAATTATCACTCTCCGATACTACTAAGTTTTCAATGCAAAAATCCGCTTGGGGTTCGGTTCTTCGCAGCGCTATTATTCCGGGTTTTGGTCAGTTCTATAATGAGTCTTATTGGAAAGTCCCAATTTTCTGGGGAGTTCTTGGCTATCTTGGTTATCAGTGGAATACAAATAATAAAACTTACAAAACGTACAAAGATTTATTTAACGGAAGTATCACTGAAGAAAATAAGGAAGGGAATACCTCTTATTACAATCAAAGAGAAAAGTTTCGAGATCAGAGGGATATGTTTGCTGTCTTTATTGGTCTAACCTACTTTCTTAACCTTATAGATGCTTATGTTGATGCACACCTTTTCGATTTTGATGTTGAAGCAGATGCAAGTACTAAAAGTTATCAAGTTTTGCTAAGGATAAAATTGTGATAAAATGAACAATCAATTGATATGTAATAATTGCCAAGCTTCAAATCCGGTTTATTCACTAAACTGTGAAAAATGTAATTCCTTTTTACGCGCTCGTGTACCAAATATTGATTTGTGGGATACTATATGGAATCTGCTTATTTCTCCTGTTGAAACAGCAACTAAGCTTATACAAGCTGAGAAAAAAAACTTTATTGTTTTCTTGCTTTCAGTCTGGCTTATTAAGGCAACTATCAATCAATACATTCTGAACAACTATTTCCAGCAAGAAAATAATTCAATCTTTGGCTCTATGTTTTTAGGTGGCTTGGTATCAGTTACTCTAATTATACTGAGTTCTTTTTTCATTACTTTGATTTTTAACGCCATAAAAATTCCAACAAGGTTCAAGGACGTTTTAGCTATTTATACTTATTCGCTAATTCCGATAATACTCGTTTTCCTATTCTTGACACCTTTTCATTTTGCCCTTTACGGATTTTATTGGTTCACAATAAATCCGCCGCCGCTTGTGATTAAGCCATTGGTATCTTACGTTCTATATGGAATTGAAGGGCTATTTTATGTTTGGGTGTTGGTCCTTTTTATCGCAACTTCGTATGCACAAAGCGGTAAAAAAACGCTCTCTATCATTGTAGGATTGTGTTTATTTCTTTTGCTATTCGGATATCAATTGTTAATCGCATAAAGATTATTCTTGATTAAGTAATCGTAAATTGCGCCGTATCGTAGTCCTCGTGTGTTAACGATTACTTCATTTATCTTAAAATACTTCATGAACTCTTCCAATATTAAGCATCCTCCAACAAGCAAGTCTTCACGACCTTCTACTATCTTACCATACGAGGTTCTTATTTCTTTTGGAGTCATTTGCTGAAGTTGAGTACAAACACCGGCAACTTGTTCTGATTTAAGAATAGTGTTATTAACCAACTCATTCGAATAATTTTTAACATTATTTATGATTGCGGATAAAGTTGTTGGTGTCCCGGCAACGGCAAGTGTTCGGGTATCTGCCGGGATAGTTTCTTGAATTTCCGATAGCTTGCTAACAATGTGTTTTCGTGCGTGTTCTATGGAAGAATTAGAAAGCGATTCGTTAGAAGAAAAAAATAATTCCTTTAACGATACAACTCCTAGTTGAAGACTTCTTCTGAAATCAATGTTCTTTGAATTGCCGAAAACTACCTCAGTACTTCCGCCGCCGATATCAATCAAAAGGGAATTATCCGTTTGGTATTCCGGTATAATAGCACCCAAAAATGATATCCACGCTCTTCTTCGCCTTTTAGAATTGATATTTTCCAATTATACTTTTCTTCTAAAAACTTTTTCAATTTGATTGCGTTTTTAGCAATTCTAAATGCATTCGTTGCCGAAACGATGACTTGCTCACACCTTGAATCTTTGATTATCCGATTGAATTCCATTAGTACATTTTCTAATCTGCCTATAGCGAGTTCGGAAATACCATCATTAATTGTTAGACTTTCGCTGATTCGCGGGGTTGTATAGAAATCGGAAATTTTGATGATTGAATTTGTTGATGGATTATATTCCATTATCAGCAAAATAACTGAGTTTGAACCTAAATCTATTGAAGCAAGAATCATATCTTTTTTATATTTTTTGAAAAAAAATTATGGACTATGAAAAATAATAACCTTTTTCTGAAAATCGTTCAGTTTCTCCTTGTTGGCTCATTTATATTTTGGTTAGGAAGTTACATTAGCCGTCACTTAGTAGTTTATCAACTATTCGAACCCGAAGGGTTAGTTTTAAGATCAGTATATGATGTTGAGAACCTCAAAACAGTGTGGATTACAATCTCACCGCTGATAGTCTCCAATATAATCGCTTTCCCGATCTTTGTAGTGTTATATGCAATTTACCTTATCGTTTCTAAAGATAGTCTGAAAAAGGAAGGATGGTTATTCATTTCGACTCTCATAATATTAGTTACAGCGCCATTTGAAATATTCTTGTTATTGAAAGATTATAAAATCATATCCCTTATTTATTCAAGTGTAATTGATTCAAACAAAGTATTAGAATTAGTTCGTGAAAGGATTACAATTTTAAGTAGTTTTTCTCTTATCGAAATTTTCTCATATCTTGCAATCATCTTTTTAACGATTCTAAAACCCCTTTCAAAATCAGATGAAAATAAAAGAGAAGGAACTTGAAAATATTTTAGTAGAACTCAAACAACTTGCTGCCGAGTTGGGCGCAAAAGTACGTTTCGAGAGAGGTGATTTTCAAGGCGGATATTGTATTGTGAGAACTGATAAGACAATTGTAATTAATAAACTTTCTTCACTGCAGCGTAAGATAATTACTTTAACAAGTGCACTTAAAGAGTTAGGAGTAAACGAGATTTACCTACCTCCTAAACTTAGAGAAGTTATTGAAGAGATTAGTGAAACTTCATGAAAATTCTAGTTATTAACGGTCCAAACTTAAATATACTGGGCAAACGTGATAAAGCTCAGTACGGGAATCTTACATTAGAAATGATAGAGAGCAAGCTTAGTTCTGAATTTTCAGAAGATATTTTTTCTTTTCGTCAATCTAACTCCGAATCAGAAATTTGCTCGCTAATTCAAAATTCCAGTTTATTTGATGGAATTTTGTTGAACCCGGGTGGTTATACTCATACATCAGTAGCAATTAGAGATGCAATAGAGGCTAGTACAATACCAATTATTGAAATTCATTTATCAAACATAACTTCGCGCGAGGATTTCCGAAAGAAACAGTTAACTTCCTCAAAAACAGCTGGTTACATATCAGGATTCAAAGAAAATAGTTATCTTGCAGGTGCGTATTTGATAAAGAAATTATTCCTATCCAAGCTCATCGAAGGTGAAAAATGAAAGACTTCGGCTTAAAAAAATTGTACTATTCAATTAGTGAAGTTAGTCGTTTAACAGCATTAGAACAGTACATTTTGCGGTATTGGGAGACAGAGTTTGAACAACTTAAGCCGGGGAAGAACCGTGCTGGTAATAGAATTTATACCAATAAAGATATAAAGTTAATACTTCAGATAAAGCAGTTATTGCGAGAAGAGAAGTATACGATAGAAGGAGCAAAAAAGATTCTGGATGAACTTAATTTTGAGAATGTTGTAAGTGCACCAAAAGAAGCAGAGGCTGATAAAAAGAAGATTATACCTCAAAAATCATATAAGAAAGACTTAGAAGATATCAAAAATTTGCTCTTGTTCATTCAATCATCCCTTTAACTAGTTCGGAACGTAGCGCAGTCCGGTAGCGCACTTGAATGGGGTTCAAGGGGTCGCGGGTTCAAATCCCGCCGTTCCGACCAATTAGAAATCACTTAAATGAAAAATCAAATAGACAAACCAAGATGTAATTGTGGAGTTATTGGAGTTTTTGGTCATCCAGAAGCCTCTCTCATTTCTTACTACGGATTACATGCACTTCAACATCGCGGACAAGAAGCAGCTGGCATACTTTCACTCGAAAACGTCAAACCGAAACCGCATTTTAATATTCATAAAGGCATTGGATTAGTTTCCGAAGTTTTTTCAGACTCCAATTTGTTTACAAATGAGTTAAACGGAAGTTCTGCAATAGGTCACAATAGATACTCTACTACTGGAGCGTCTGATTCACGCAAAAATATTCAACCTTTTCATGTTAATTACCGTTTAGGGAACCTTGCTATTGCACATAATGGTAATTTAACGAATGCCAAATCTCTAAGAGACAAATTAGTAGACGATGGGGCAATTTTCCAGACGACTAGTGACACTGAGGTTGTACTGCACTTAATAGCTAGAAGTAGGCAATCTGACCAAATTGAACAGATCAAAGAGGCTATTTCGCAAGTTGAAGGAGCTTATTCCTTCGTTATTTTAACTGATGATAAACTGATAGCAGCCAGAGACCCACTTGGAATAAGACCGCTCTGCATTGGAAAGCTAAATGGTTCTTACATCATAACATCAGAGACTTGTGCGCTAGACATTAATTCTGCACTATATCTAAGAGAGGTAGCTCCAGGCGAAATTGTTGTTATTGATCAAAACACTTTAAATACAAAAGAAATAAAATCTTTCCAGTTAGTGGAGAAAACTCCAAAAGATGTGAGAAAACATTGTGTTTTTGAGTTCATCTATTTTTCCCGCCCTGATAGTCAAATTTTTGGCACTAATGTAGATAAAATGCGTAGAAAACTTGGGAAAACACTGGCATTAGCGCATCCGGCTCGTGATAAGGACAATGAAAAAGTAATTGTAATTAGTGTTCCGGACAGTTCCAACACTACAGCAATTGGATACCAAGCTGGATTACAAAAATTGGGCATCAACTCTAAACTGGAAATCGGCTTGATTAGAAGCCATTATATTGGGAGAACCTTTATAGCGCCGACTCAAAAGAACAGAGAAATTGGAGTTAAAATTAAATTCAATATTGTTAAGGGGGTTCTTGAAAATAAAACTATAGTAGTTGTTGACGACTCTATTGTTCGTGGCACTACTTCTAAACAATTAATCAAATTGCTAAGAGAGGCTAATCCAAAAGAAATACACTTACGTATTTCATCTCCTATGATTACACATCCTTGTTTTTATGGGATGGATTTTCCATCAAAAGAGGAGTTAATTGCAAACAGATTCAACTCAAACGTAGAAGAAATCAGAAATTACCTTGAAGTAGATTCGCTAGAATACTTAACTGTTGAAGAGATGCTACAGTCAATGACGGATCATAAAAAAGACGATTTCTGTACAGCTTGTTTTTCCGGCGATTATCCGATCTCAATTGATGAATACTTTAAAAAAAATCAATATGAAGATTAGTATAAAGGATCTTTTTTTAATTCCTAACTTGATTACCTTATTTAGGTTATTATTATCCTTACCCATTATCTATATCTTTTTAAATTATAACAATATACCCAATTCAAATTATTTTGTAGTTGGCATAATTATAATAGCATTTGTTTCTGATATTGCCGATGGTTTTGTTGCTAGAAAGACTGAGCAAATAAGCGAGATGGGGAAGCTCTTAGATCCTCTGGCTGACAAAATACTAACTGCTATAATCATTTTTTCCTTGTGGAAGATCAGCTACGTCCCTTTAGAATACTTAGTGATCTTGCTAACAAGGGATGCAGTTATTTTTTCTGGTGGCATATACTTAACGAGAAAAACACAAACAATAACACCATCTAATTATTTTGGCAAGTTCACAATTCTCTCGATTGGCATTTACTTTCTTTCACTTTTACTAACGGCAAAGGGGAGCCAATTTAGCCTATTTATGATGTATTTTAGTGCTTTTTTGAGCGTCAGTTCAATTTTTGTTTATTTTTTTCGCGGAATTAAAATTCTAAAAGGCTATGGGAATATTCAATAACTCACTGTTTAAGTCCGTTAAAAATGCTTTCGATAAAACTAAAACAAGTATATCTGAAAAGCTCAATGTTATATTTTCAAATCGTAATATAGAAGCTGAAGACCTCGAGGAAATTGAGAATATTTTATTACAGAGCGATTTTGGAATAGATTTTACCGAGAATTTAGTTGGGCAACTAAAGAAGAAAATAAAAAGTGGGGAGCAAGTCGATATTTCGAGTCTTAAGAATACGATACAAGATGTATTTATTAGTGAATATAATTCGGCATTTAAAGAAACTGTAGCCGGTATTACTAAGCCTCATTTTATTGTACTATTAGGAATAAACGGCTCTGGCAAAACAACTACTATAGCAAAGCTTGCTAATTACTACTCCAAGCAAGACAAACGTGTGATTATTGGCTCTTGCGATACATTCCGAGCCGCAGCTAACGAACAGTTAAGTATTTGGGCATCAAGGACTAACGTTAAAATTATTGAGGATTTCTCTAAAGACCCTGCCGCAGTTGCATACGAAACGGGTAAACTTGCCTTAGAAGGTAATTTTGATGTTGTCTTAATAGATACTGCAGGCAGACTTCACACCAACAAGAATCTACTAGATGAATTACGGAAAATACTTAATGTAATAGAAAAGATAGGTCAGAGCTGTTCTTTAGATGTTTTTTTAGTTGTAGATGGCAATTCCGGTCAAAATGCTAAAACCCAATTAGTTGAATTCTCCAAAGTTGTTGCCATTACTGGCTTGATTATAACAAAGCTAGATGGAACTGCTAAAGGTGGATCAGTGTTGCAATTATGCTTAATGAATAAGGTACCTGTAAAATTCATTGGGATAGGTGAGCATATGGAAGATTTTGCTGTTTTTGATCCTAAAGAATATATTACATCAATCTTTAGCGATTAAATGAGTTAACATAATATACATTATGTGTTGTACGTATAAAAACCAATACCGCTTTTTTTGCCTAAATTACCAGAAGCCACCATTTTCTTCAATAGCGGACATGGTCTGTATTTCGAATCGCTAAAACCACTATAAAGGACTTCCATAATGCTTAGACAAACATCTAGACCGATATAATCTGCTAATGCTAGTGGACCCATGGGATGATTCATTCCCAGTTTCATCACTTGATCAATATCCTGAGCAGTTGCGACATTCTCATACAATGCAAATATGGCTTCATTGATCATTGGCATCAGAATTCTATTAGCAATGAAACCTGGATAGTCATTTACAGCAACTGGCTTCTTCTTTAGTGCCACTGACAGACTAACAATAGTTGATAAAGTCTCTTCAGATGTTAAATGCCCTTTAATAATTTCAACGAGTTCCATCATAGGAACCGGATTCATAAAATGCATACCTATAAACTTATCTGAGTGAGATTTTGGAGCCAATTCTGTAATTGAAATAGATGAAGTATTCGTAGCCAAAATGAAATTAGGATTAAGTAGTGGTAGTAATTCGTTATAAAGACTAATTTTTGCAAGTTTGTTCTCTACGATTGCTTCAATTACCAAATCCGTACTTTTACTAATGCTAGAAATGAGAGTTTCGGTCTTAATATTCTGAAGTGTGGACTCTTTTTGTTCGACTGTTATGATATTCTTTTTTATCTGACGATCTAAATTTGAGGATATAGTTTGAATAGCCCTAGCTAGTATTGTCTCCTCTTTATCAAATAACTGAACTTGGAATCCATTTAACGCGAATACATGTGCTATTCCATTGCCCATCGTCCCAGAGCCAAAAACTGCAATATTCTTCATTTTTATCCCTATTCATATTTTTTAATTATTAAAGCACTAGCTTCCCCGCCACCAATGCACAAAGAAGCCAAGCCTAATTTTGAATTCCGCCTCATCATTTCATAGATTAAAGTTGTTAGGATTCTTGCTCCGCTTGCACCTATTGGATGTCCTAAAGCTATTGCGCCTCCATTTACATTAACTTTGGAATTATCCAGTCCTAAAATTCTGTTAACTGCTACCGACACGACAGCGAAAGCCTCATTAATTTCAAACAAATCAATATCGTTAAGCTGTAAGTTCGCTTTTTTAATCACTTTAGTAATTGCATCTGCTGGGGCTGTAGTAAAGTATACCGGAGCTTTTGCTGCTGAAGCTTGAGCCACAATTTCAAATAATGGTGTTAATCCTAATTCAAAAGCTTTCTCTTCGCTCATTAAAAGCAATGCAGAAGCGCCATCATTAAGTTTAGACGCATTGGCTGCTGTTACTATTCCATCCTTTTCAAATGCAGGTCTTAGTTCAGAAATCTTATCAAAATTAACTTTGCCGGGCTCTTCGTCAGTATCAATTGTAATTGTCCCCTTCTTTTGAGAAATCGAAATAGGAGTAATTTCGTCTTTGAATTTTCCAGATTTTATTGCCTCTATCGCATTTTTGTATGACCTTATTGCAAACTCATCTACTTCTGTTCGTGTCATAGCAAAATCTTTTGCACATACTTCAGCACAGCTTCCCATGTGAATATTATTGTAAACATCCCAGAGACCATCCTTGATCAAAGAATCATAAATGATTCCATTTCCAAGCCTAAATCCATTTCTAGCATTTGGGACTAAGTATGGAGCGTTTGACATACTTTCCATTCCGCCAGCAATTACAACATCAGCGTCACCGCACATTATTGCTTGATTAGCAAGCATCACAGATTTTAAACCACTTCCACACATTTTATTGATAGTTAAACATTCAGTCTTGTCCGGTAATCCAGCAAAAATCGCAGCTTGTCTTGCCGGAGCTTGCCCGAGACCAGCCGAAATCACATTGCCCATTATGACTTCATCAACAGAAGATGGATTAATCTTAGTGACTTCTAAAATGTCTTTAATTACTTTTGCACCTAAATCTGTTGCTGACAGACTTGAAAGTACGCCTTGAAAGGAACCAATTGCGGTTCTTTTTGACGCAACAATTACAGTTTTTTTCATTTTAAAATCCGAATTTCTGTTTAAGGGGACTTATTCTATCTCAAAAGATAAACAGCACTTAAGTTTATTACATGGACCACTAAGTTTACCCATGTTGGAAAGTAGGTTCTGATCGTTTGCCAATTGAGTGGTTATTCTCTTGAAGTTGTTAAGAAACGAATAACAGCAGAATTGTCTGCCGCAAGAACCTATTCCACCAATTTTCTTTGCTTCATCTCTTACACCAATTTGTCTTAATTCAATACGTGTCTTGAACTCTGCAGCTAATTCTTTAGCAAGTTCACGGAAATCAACTCTTCCGTCGGCTGTATAAAAGAAGAACAATTTTTTACGATCAAACTGGTAATGAATACTTACTAACTTCATTTCTAAGTTAAACTTCTGAACAGAAGCGCGAAATTTTGGAATAGCTTTTTGTTCATCGCTAATATTCTTACGAGTTCGTTCTAAATCTTCAATTGTTGCTTTTCTTAAAACCTTAGGCAAATCTTCTTTGAAGAGTCCAATATATTGACGTTTCTTCTTGACTAACTCGCCAATGCCTTTAACTTGAGCTATTTCTAAAGACTCTTCATTGGAAATAACCACAAAATCTTCCGGAAATATTGTATTTATTAATTCATCTGGAAATAAAACAAAGTTAGATGGGAGAAGTCCACAACAAGAAATTTCAACAACATTACGGTTATCAACTGGAGTTTTCTCGAGAAAACCAGATTGAGATATCATACAATGACTCATGTTTTGGCACTTATCATTTATATGTCTGAGAATTATATTTTCGTAAGTTGATTTACAATTAGAAGAGACTTCTTCGAGCAGAAGTTCTGTTTGCTGGACCGGGAGATCTATATGAGTCACTTTAATTCCTCTTAACAACAGATGCTAGTTCAAATATAAGGTTCAGAAATAAGACATTCAAGTTCATATTTCTCGAAAAGCAAGATTCTAAATATTCCAAGTTTGAAAAAGGAACTTCAATATTGCTATCGAAAAATTTAGAATTAAATTTTTCGATTGTTTCCCGCGAGTCTTCAAAAGCTAATTCATCTACCGATTTTCTGTGCCGAACAACATCATTTAGCCAAGTTTTAATCATTTTTAACAAGAAAAGTATTGCATCATCCGGTTGATTTTTTGAAAAATTCAATATCTCGCTTAGAGCGGATTGATATTTCCTTGCAAATGCATAACGCAAAACAGAAATAGTTTTCTGTTGAATGGCTTCAAAATCATAACCAATTAATTGAATGGCTTGAGTTACAGAACCATCTGAGAAATTTGAGACCTTCTTAGCTATTTGGCTTTCAATACTAAAATTGTTTATCAGTATTTGTCGCACTGCATCTTTCGAAAGCGGCTCAAAAATAATTTCTCGGCAACGAGACACAATGGTTGGAAGCAGTTTTTCTTTTTGCGAAGTGAGCAGAATAAAAATTATTCCAAGCGGCGGCTCTTCCAGGCTTTTTAACAATGCATTTTGAGCTTGGTCGTTCATAAATTCGGAATCTAAAATAATAACGAAACGGAAGCCTGAACTATCTGAAGTTAGAGATATAAATTTTTTAATTTCTCTAATGCTGCTGATTTTTATTGTGTTTGCATTTTCAATAGCAATCTTATAGTAGGGATTTTTTGCTTTTTTCTGAAGTTCACCCTTTAAGTCTTCAATAACTTCTTTAGGTAATTTCTCTATACCAGAATCTTCGGAAGTCTCTCCTTTGCCTCGAGGTAATGGCATAATCAACTTAATGTAAGGCTCTTGTAATTCATCAATCCTTTGAGAGAGAGAGTTGTTGTTAGCGCCAGATATTAATTCATTAATGCTTTTGGCAAACTGAATAGCAGTATTAAACTTACCAACCCCCTCTTGCCCGGAAAAAATAAAGGCGTGTGGTACACGCCTTGAATTGGAAATCTTTTGTAGCTGTTCTTTAGCTTTATTTTGCTCGTAGACAAAATTCCAATAATTGTTCATTGTTTTTACTACGACTTAAATTCATCATCGTCGTTATAGAAGAAATCTTCATCACTAGGATAGTCTGGCCAGATGTCTTCAATAGATTCATAAGGTTCATCAGAATCTTCTAATTCTTGCAGATTCTCAACTACTTCTAATGGAGCGCCAATTCTTTCCGCGTAATCCATTAACTCTTCTTTTGTTGCCGGCCAAGGAGCGTCATCAAGATAAGATGCTAATTCGACGGTCCAAATCATAAAAGGAACTCCTTTTTGTTTAAATTGTTATTTTTTTGCAACTTCAAAAATTTTAACATCATCATAAATAAAATTTATCGGATCCAGCGTAACGCCATTATGTTGAACTTCATAATGTAAATGGGGACCAGAAGATAATCTTCCGGAGTTTCCTGAATAAGCAATCAATTCTCCGCGGCTGATCTTCTGACCTTGTTTTACTTTAGTATTTTCTAAGTGAGCAAATAGTGTTTTATATCCAAAGCCATGAGAAATTTCAACTGTTAAACCATAACCTCCCTTCCAGCCAACACTTTCAACAACTCCTCCGCCAGGTGCATAAACTTTTGTTCCAACATCAGTTATGATATCAATTCCGTTATGCATTCTTGAGAATTTTAATATCGGGTGGAAGCGCATACCAAAATCATCCGAGATTGTTCCTTCGCAAGGTCTTATGGCAGGAATAACATCAAAGAGTGATTCGTTTTGCTTTAGAGTGTAAGTAATTTCTGAGTAGTTATTTTTTTCTAATTTAACTTTGAGGGAGACTTGATCAACGTAGCTATTTACATCTTTTAGAAATGAGCTGATTTTGCCGGCGCTAAACGATTCAATCGGCTCAAACACGCTACCACCAATGCCAAAGTTAATTTCATTTTGTTTTGGTTCAAGATTAGCTTTTAGGCGTAAGTCTTTGCTTTGTTCGTTGAGGCGTGTAACGGTTTCATCTAACTGCTGATATCTTTCTACTAATTGTTCAAATTTTTCTTTCAGAAGTTTATTACTGTTTTTAAGCGATTTCACTTCCGAGTCCGGATTGATGAATTCGTTGAAAACAAGAAAACTTCCGAAGACAAAGAAGGATGCAAGAACCGCAAAAAATGCTACAAGGAACACAAATTTCTTGTAGAAATTGCGAATCTCGACAAACTTCAACTTCGATTTAGAAAAATAATAGAATTTTTTCATAGCTTTTTAGAGGTGCGAAGATAACAAATCACTAAAATCGTGTCAAGGATTTATTAATCTCATTTCTTATTCAAAATCGTGCTCAAAATAGTTGACCGATCTATTCAAACTATTCGTTTTCTGCTGAATTTTGCTGGTTATACGCTCTTGCAGCACTTTTGCCGCATCATAACCATAATGTTTCAGAAGATAATTTAAAGCAATTATTTCTGAAACTACCGTTATATTCTTGCCCGGTAAGATTGGAAGTTTTATTAGCGGCATTTCAACATCCATAACATTAATTGAGTCTGTATCTAACCCTGTCCGGGTGTAATCTGATTCAGTATCCCAGATTTCGAGTTCTATGATTACTTCCAAGCGCTTTTGGTAACGGATAGCGCGAACGCCAAACATACTTCTTATGTCTATGATTCCGATTCCTCGAATTTCCATGAAGTGCTTAACTAATTCGGTACCGGAGCCCATCAAAATTCCTTCCCCCTTCTTAGTAAGGATAACAACATCATCAGCTACTAAGCGATGACCACGTTCTACTAAATCCAAAGCAACTTCACTTTTCCCTATTCCGGACTTTCCAACAAATAACATTCCTACGCCATAAACATCTACAAAGGAACCGTGTATGGAAAGGCGCGGAGAGAACTGATCGTCTAAAAAGTCGGAAACAAGGTAAGCCAATTTTGTTGTTTCGTAAGGGGAAACGAAAATCGGAACTTCATACTGGTTTGCCAAACTAAGCATTTCAGCAGGCACGTGATTATCATTAGTAATCATCACGCAAGGGATTGCAAATTTAAAAATTCTTTCCAAAGACTTAACTCTCTCATCAAAAGTTAAGTCTTCTAAATACTTCATCTCCGTATTGCCAAAAACTTGTACTCTGCTAAATGAAAACAAGTCCAAGAAACCGGCTAAAGGTAAACCCGGTCTGTGCAAGTTCTGTTCGAAAATCCTTCTCGAAAGACTTATTTGTTCATTTACATGTCTAAGTTTGAACTTCTCCTTGGTATTGTTGAAAAAGAATTCAACAGAGATACTTTCTTTCTTGGATATATTTTTTTCATCAATCTTCATCTACAGCTACCTTTGGTTCGGCTTTCTTTCTAACAATTCTTTTAGTTTTTACTTTGACGAGTTGCTTTACAATCTTATCTACAGCCATCAAAATAGATTTTTCAAACTCATCACTTGATACAGAAACTGTAATAGTATGACCTGGCAATTTGGTAATAATCTCCGCTGTTTTGATGCTGTCTTTGTTATGTGTAAAACTTAAAACCACATTACAATCCATAATCTTGTCGTTAAATCTTTCAAACGATTTAACTTCTCCTTTGATGAGATCCTTTAGAGAATCTTTTGCTTTGAACTTACGGGATGTTATTCTGATATTCATAGCTACTCCTTTTAGGATTTTGGATGGGCTTTCTTATATGATGCTTTTAACCGCTCAATACTTACATGTGTGTATATCTGGGTTGTTGATAAATTTTCGTGACCAAGTATTTCTTTTACCGCCATTATGTCCGCCTCATTATCAAGCATATGTGTTGCGGCGCTGTGCCGTAAAATATGCGGACTTTTTTTATCAATATCTGAGACTTTACCAATATACTTTTTCACAATAGAATATACTTCAAAACGATCAATTCTTTTATTCTCTTTAGATACAAATAGCGGACTGTTATAATTCCGGTCTGCCAAGGTATCAATGTACTCTTTAACAATCACTTTGGATTTTGAACCAAGCGGTACAATTCTTGTCTTCGAACCTTTTCCAAGTACTCTTACGCTTGAGTTTTGAAAATCCAAACTGCTGATATTCAAGGAACATAATTCCGAGACACGAAACGCACAGCCGTAAAGTAATTCAAAAATCGCCTTAATTCTCTTAGCTTCAAGAACTTCATTTTCTTTACTTATGAAGTTATAAATTTCCAGAAAAGAATCAAGACTGATTGTTTCCGGCAGCTTTCTCTTGGATTTGGGATTAGGAATTTTTGTGATCGGATTGTTCTCTAAAACTTCGTTTCTGATGGCAAATTCGAACAATTTTCGAAGTGAAGAAAGTTTTCTCGAAATCGTCGTCTTTTCAACTTCATCCGCGCTAAGTTTCATTACAAACTGGCGGATTGTACGTTCCGTAACTTTATCAATCCGGTTAATATCTTTTTCGCCACAAAACAAAATAAACTCGTTAACATCTCGGGTATATGCCTGAACTGTATTATCGGAAGCGCGGTTAACGCCTGAGAGTTCGGTGAGCATTTCAGCAGCAACGGTTTTTAATTCAAGCTGCTTCATTCATTGTCCGGTTTAATATTCTTCTTCAGAAGACTCTATAGGCTCTTCTTGTTCTTCTTCTTTCGGTTTTGGCATCGTCCAGCTTGCATAATCGCAATCGGGATATTTATTACAGCCGTAAAATATTTTGCCGCGTTTTGTTCTGCGCGTAATTACTTCGCCTTCATTACATTTTGGGCACTTCATACCAAGAGTAATAACTTTTGTGAAATCACAATCCGGATATTTTTCGCAGCCGATAAATTTGCCGAACTTCCCTTCGCGGTAAACTGTTTTGCTTTCACATTTAGGGCAAGTCTCGCCGGTATATTCCGGTTCATTGCTGCCGCCGGCAATTTCTTTAAGCGACTTAATGTTCTTGCATTCAGGATAATTATTACAAGCGAAGTACTTTCCAAACCTCCCAATCTTAAGGTCTAATTCCCCGCCGCATTTTTCGCAAATTATTTTTTCCAGATTAGCTTCAACTTCTTGTAAATCTTTTATGAACGGACCATAGAAATCATTTAGCACACGCAAATACTCAGTTTCACCATTAGCAATTAAATCAAGTTCATCTTCCATCTGAGCGGTGAAATTCACATTAATGATATCTGGGAAATTTTTAACAAGAACGCCATTTACTTTTTTACCAAGTGAAGTCGGAATCATTTTTCTATCCTGTTGCTCAACATATCCTCTATCTACAATGGTGCCCATAATCATTGCGTAAGTACTTGGTCTGCCTATACCATTATTTTCTAACTCTTTAATAAGAGTACTTTCTGTAAATCTTGCCGGCGGTTTTGTAAAATGTTGATTTGGAGTTAACTCTTTCAAATCCATCTTTTGGTTGACTTCTAATCCGGCTGGAATTAGCCCGCCACCGTTCTCACCTTTCTCGCCAGTTTCTTCAGTTGTTTCTTCATACAGAACTTGGAATCCATCAAACAAAATTGTTGTGCCGGAACTGCGGAATGTATATTCATCAGCCGAAATGCTTACTGAAGTGGTCTCAAGACGAGCAGATTCCATCTGGCAAGCAATGAATCTTTTCCAAATCAGTTCATAAACTTTGAATTGTGCTTCATCCAAATACTCTTTTACAAATTCCGGAGTGTACTTTAGCGATGTAGGACGTACAGCTTCGTGAGCATCTTGTACATTTTTTTTATTCTGCTTCTCGTAACTTTTTGGCTTTTCCGGCAAATACTGATTACCATATTTCTCAGCGATAAACGCTCTTGCATCATCAACAATTTCTGCGCTTAAACGAGTTGAATCGGTTCTCATATAAGTGATTAAACCGGTTGTGCCTTCGGCGCCCAAATCAATTCCTTCGTAAAGCTGCTGAGCCAACATCATGGTTCTGCGAGGTCTCATTCTAAGTTTACGGGAAGACTCTACTTGCAGCGAACTTGTTATAAATGGCGGATAAGGATTCTTTCTGCTTTCCTTTTTGGAAATATCACTGATAGCATAATTATTCTTTGCTTGCAGAATTTCGAGAATCTTCTGAGCAACATCTCCACTTGAAATAGCAAAATTTGTTTTGAAGAATTCTTCCCAATCTGCCTCTGTCATCTGAGGTTTAGGAGGAAGTTTTATCTGCTTACCGTTAACTTCATAAAGTTTAGCTGTAAGTTCAGCACCCTTATCTGTTTTGAAAATTGCAACCAGTGACCAATATTCTGTCGCGATGAATTTTTCAATTTCTTCTTCCCTTTCACAGATCAAACGAAGCGCAACTGATTGAACTCTGCCTGCGGATAAAGAACTGCCGGAAGAATCTATCACAGCGCGCCATAAGAAAGGACTTACTTTGTAGCCGATTATTCTATCCATTACACGGCGTGCACGTTGAGAAATAACTAAATGATCGTCAATCTTAATTGGATTTTTAAGTGCTTCGTTAACTGCTTTCTTGGTGATTTCGTTAAACAAAACGCGTTCAATTTTCTCGTGCTGCTTTACATCCAAAATATCTACAACATCCTGAGCAATAGCTTCACCTTCACGGTCAGGATCAGTTGCCACGTAAATTTTATCAGACTTAGCAGCAAGCGAGCGGATTTTTTTAATTACATCGCCTTTACCGCGAATATTAAGCAGTGTTGGAGTAAATCCGTTTTCAACATCAATCCCCAACTTTGTTTTTGGCAGGTTTCTTATATGCCCTACAGTTGCTTCCACAACATAATTTTTACCAACGTATTTATTAATCGTCTTCGCTTTGGAAGGAGATTCAACAAGAATTAAGTCTTTAGCTTTTGCCATTAAATGCCTTTTTAGTTAACAGTATCGGAAGAGTATAAAAGAAATCTGCTGCCAGGTAAAAGTTCGCTGTCAAAATCTACCAATGACAAAAGTATAATCCAGTTGATTTCTTTTCTGGTTACTCTGAGATCGGGGAACAACGATATCTGGCTGAGAATTGCTTCTAAGTTTGATGAATCAATAAGCCCAACATTCATAAGATGAAGCAGATAATTATAATTATCAAGTCCAATAAAATTGATTTCATCTTCGGAAAGAATTCTTGTACTCTTCTGTGCAAACGTGTCTTCAAACTTTTTAATATTTGTTTTTAGTAAAATCTTATCATAAACCAATGAGAATGCGGCGCTTAAGAGTTTCTCATCGAATTGCTTACTCTTAATCAAACCCTTACTAACTTCTTCTAAAGAAGTGTTGCGGCTAAGTCCTTCTAATATTTTAGCTAAAACATCAACAAGCTTAGAAGTCATTTTTTAAGCAGTCCTTTTGCAAATCGTTTATACTTTTCAGTTAATTCGTCTTCAATTAGTTTCATTTTTCTTTTCTTTGATGCAATTGTATCATCATAACCTAACAAATGCAAGATACCGTGAATAATTAATCTTCCCAATTCATTATCGGCAGTAACGCCATACTTTTTAGAATTTTCGACAGCTTCCGGCACAGAAATAAAAATTTCGGCGTCAAATCTATTGTTTTCATCTGAATAATTAAAGGTTATTATGTCTGTAGGATGATGATGCTCTAAATGTGTCTTGTTGATCTCAACTATAGTTTCAGTTCCAACAAAATTGAATTCAAGCGAATCAATTTCAAAATTCAGTTCATCCTTCAATTTTGATACGAGTGTATCAACACATTTTTTTTCGAGTCGAATTCCTTTCTCTGAAAACAATTTTACGTTTTTCATTTAGGTTCCTTTTTATTCAGAAAATCAATCAGCGAATCCACTGTTGTTTCAGTGTATTTAATATAGCGGTTTGCTGATTTCTCAAACTCTTCCATTTCTTCTTCCGTAAGATCACGAACAATTTTTGCCGGAACGCCGGCTGCAAGTTTTCCGGTTGGAACAATAAATCCCGGTCTAATTACCGCGCCAGCCGCCACCATTGCTTTCTCTTCGACCAAGGCACCGTCTAACACAACAGCATTCATTCCAATCAAACATAGGTCTTTTAATACACAGCCGTGAAGCGTTACACTATGCCCGATTGTTACTTTGTTCCCGATTACTAACGGAAATCTTTGGTTAGTTACATGAAGCATAGAACAATCTTGTACGTTTGTCATCTCACCAATACGAATAAAATTAACATCGCCTCTTACTACTGTATTATACCAGACTGATGAATTCTTCCCTATTTCTACATCACCAATAACTTTTGAGCCGGAAGCCAGAAACACAGATTCATCCAACTTTGGGAAAGTCCTTTCGTATGGAAACATTTTAACTTCACTTCCATAATTATTTGCAATTTTTATTTTGTCGGAAAATGTCTTCACTATTTTGGTAAACCTTTCATCTTTGCCGCTTCTCCGAACAAGCTTATAGCTTTTTTGAATTGTCTGTCTTTAGACAATAAACTTAAATACCATCCATCATTCTTAAACAAATCGCGGGCAACAAAAGCTTTCAGTCTAATTCTAATAGCTTCTTTATCGGAAGCATAGCCCTTAGAATCAAATTTAACTTTCATTTTTGAAGCAAATTGTACAAACTGATTCATCTGCTGATCAGAAATATTAAACTCTGATTCAAATGTACTTATGTTGTTAGAGTATTTCTTTCTAAGAGAGGCACCATTCTTATCCATCCACTCTCTAATGAATTGATAGTAAACATTGTTCTTCCTCAGTTCAAAAGAATAATTAGAAATCTTTCCGGCATCAACAATGTAATCCGGTGTGATTCCACCACCACCATAAACAATTCTACCGCCATTAGTCTTGAATTTCGGCTTTGAAGAATCCTTTTCCGCGGTATGATCTAAATTGTTGCTGTCTGCTTCTTCTCTTCCTAGAACTTCTTCGTAATATTTTCTCTTGTCTTTATAGTTGCGCTGAATTTCTCTGCCACTTGGCGTGTAGTATTTGGCAATAGTAATGCGTACAGCTGAGCCGTCTGATAATTCAACCGGGCGCTGAACTAAACCTTTTCCAAAAGTTGTCTCACCAACAATTAAACCTCTATCCCAATCTTGTATTGCGCCGCTAACAATTTCTGAAGCTGATGCAGTTCCACCGTTTACCAAAACGACAATCGGAAGTTTTTCATAAGGATAGGATTTACTTGCTCTTAATTCTTCGTTGAACCTTTCATTACGTGATTTTGTGTAAACAATCATTTTATCCTCGTTCAAGAAAAGATCTGCAATCATATAAGCTTGATTTAGATAACCGCCCGGGTTATTTCTTAAATCAAGAACAAGCTGTTTCATTCCTTGAGAAGATAGCTTTTTGAGCGCAGCTATAGTTTCTTCCGTAGTAGTTTCAGAAAACCGCGTTATGTTGATATAGCCGGTTTCCCTATCGGTCATAACTGCTGTATCAACAGAGTATAAATTAATTTTGTCGCGGATAACTTTATAATCTGAAACAGATTTATTTGAAGGGCGATAAATAGCAAGAATAACTTCTGTTCCCTTTTTGCCTCTTAGCTGTTTTATTACTTGGTCACTTTTCCACTTAACACAATCTTTGCCGTTAATCTTAACAATTCTGTCGCCGGAAATAATTCCAACAGCTTCACTCGGCCCGCTTGTAATTGGAGAAACAACAGTAATCGTATCGTTCACAATCTGAAACTCAACGCCAATTCCTTCAAAGTTGCCCCGGAATTCTTCTTCAGATGCTTGCTGTTCCTTTACATCAACGTAAGCAGTGTGCGGGTCTAAGTTTTCAAACATTCCTCTTATAGCGTCTTCAACAAGCTTTTCTGAGTTAACAGAATCAACGTAGTACTTCTCTGTAAATTCAAGCACTTCAGAAAACTTCTGTGTTTGCTTCTGGTTCTCAGAGAATGCAATTAAGTTACTCAGCTTAATCCCGAAGTAGATTCCTACAATTAGAGTTAATACTAAGTAAGGAAGAATGCTTAAGAATTTTTTCATCTTATTTCAGCGGTCTCATTTGTGGAAAAAGAAGTACATCGCGTATTGAAGATTGATTTGTTAATAACATCACCAATCTATCAACACCAACACCGAGACCGGCGGTCGGCGGCATTCCATATTCAAGCGCGTGAACAAAATCATCATCAATTTGTTGAGCTTCATCATCGCCTTCTTCGCGCATTTTGTTTTGGTCTTCAAATCTATTTTTCTGATCAATCGGATCGTTAAGCTCACTGAATGCGTTGCAAATTTCTCTTCCTAAAACAAATCCTTCAAAGCGTTCTACCAAGCCTTCTCTTGTTCTATGTTTCTTTGCAAGTGGCGAAAGTTCAACCGGGTAATCTGTTACAAAAGTAGGCTGTATTAAACTTGCTTGAATAGTTGCTTCGAAAAGCAAATCAATTAACTTGCCTTTGCTTTCGCCACCTTCAAGATCAACATGTTTGCTCTTTAGAATTGTCTTTAACTCTTCAGTTGTAGCAGCCAACACATCAATTCCAACTTGGTTTTTCAATTCATCAACCATAGAGATTCTTTGCCAAGGCGGATTGAAGTTGATCATGTTCCCTTCAATTTCGAACTCAGTTTTGCCAAATACTTTTTGTGCAAGATTAGCAACCATGTTCTCAACAAATTCCATCATCCAGAAATAATCTTTGTATGCCACGTATAACTCAAGCATTGTAAATTCCGGATTATGAGTTCTATCCATTCCTTCGTTGCGGAAGTCCTTTGAGATTTCATAAACGCCGTCAAATCCGCCAACAATCAATCTCTTCAAGTAAAGTTCATCAGCAATTCTTAAATACAAATCAACATCCAAAGCATTGTGATGAGTTACAAACGGTCTTGCAGAGGCTCCGCCGTACAATGGCTGAAGTATCGGAGTTTCAACTTCGAGCAATCTGTTTGCATCAAGGTATCTTCTAATCTCTGTTACAATTTTTGAACGTTGAACAAAGACTTCTTTCACTTCCGGATTAACAATTAAATCAACGTAACGCTGTCGGTAACGCAATTCTTTATCAGCAAACTGATCGAAAACAACTTTATTTCCGTTTTCATCAACTTGTTCTTTAGCAATAGGAATTGGGCGGATAGATTTCGACAATAGTTGAAATGATTTTGCGTGTACAGATGTTTCTCCGGTTTTTGTTTTGAAAACAAATCCAGCTACACCAATAATATCGCCGATATCAAGAAGTTTGAAAACATCATAGTATTCACCAACATCATCTTTCTTAATGTATATTTGAATTCTTCCATGATGATCTTGAACGTGAGCAAAAGAGGCTTTGCCCATTCTTCTAATTGCCATAATTCTTCCGGCAATCTTAACATCTTTATTCTCGTATTTATCAAAATCGTCTTTTATTTCTTTCGAGTAAGAATCCACATCATAACTATATGCGAATGCCGGAATTCCTTTTTGATTAAGCTCATGTAATTCTTCAAACCGTCTCTGCATCAAAGCGTTTAAGTCTTGTTCCATGTTTACATTTTCCAATTAAACCTCCTATTGGTATCGTGCGTTTTAGTTTCTATTAAAATTTATTAACCGCTGGCAAACGCTATCATGAATATAATTAGCCAAAGCCGGCGGAGTTAAATAATTATTTACAATCATTGAAAACACAAGCGGCTCGCCGGAAGTTGTTCTTAAGTAACCGGAAAGTGCCGAAACAAATTCATTAAAGCCCGGTTTAGCATGAACATTTCCTTCCGCCACAGTTCGTTTCATTCTATCAGTCATTGTTCCATCTATACCGGCAATGGGTAACGATTCATAATACTTTTCAAATTCTTCGTTCTTGTACATGTATGCAAGAAGATTAATAATCTGTCTTGGCGTAACCAAATTAAGTCTCGAGAGACCGGAACCATCTGCCATTACCATACTCTCAGCATTGATTCCCATATCGTTAAAAAGATTTTTACAAGCTTTAACGCCGTTATCAACAGTTCCTAAATCCTTTTCTTCCATACCAATCGTTTTTAAGATTTGCTCTGCGTAAAAATTGTTGCTGTTCTTATTCATCTCACGAATAATAAGTCTAAGCGGAACAGAATGATGTTTGAAAATCGGGATGAGATTATTCTGATCAACATTTTTACCGGCATCATCCAAACGGGCAACTTTGCCACGAATAATAATTCCGCGCTTCTCTAAGACTTCTCTTAAAACAGTAAGGAAATACATTGCCGGATTAGAAATAGAGACGTGCTCAATAATTGCCTTAGAACCTTTAGCAATTTGACCGCTTGCGGTAATTAAATTGGTTCCACGTACTCGTGTAACTTTAACATCGGATTCAGCGTTTTCATCTGCTGTAATAACTTTTGGGATAATTGTTACAAAATTTGTTTCCGGTACAACAGTTATTTTAGCCGGAAAATTTATTTCACTTGCCTCAATTCTAATCTCAGCAAGATTATCATCAAAACTTAACGCGCCGGAAGGAGCTGCAAACCAGCTTGATTCGTAATCCAATGACCAGCCTTTTCCAAAACCAACATTGTCGAAATATGAATCATCGCCAAAAATATCACCGGTGATTTCGTAAATGCCTTTGGCTTTAAGCGTATCAGCCCAATCCTCAAAAACTTTAGTAGCGCTGCCGCTAAAAAAAAGATTTGAAAATGTTGGATCGCCGGAACCTTGAATGACTAAATCGCCTTTAAGCGTTCCGCGCAGAAACTCTCCGTTGGCAAAGAAAGAAGTCTGATATTTGTAATTAGCGCCGAGAATTAAAAAAGCGGCTGCGCTCGTAAACAATTTCATATTGGACGCCGGAGTAAATAGCTTATCGGCGTTACGTCTGTAAATAACTTCTCCGGTTTTAAGCGATTTAACCATTACTCCCCAAAATGCGTTGTTAAAACTCTGATCGCCAAAGAAATCATCTAACTGATCACGAAGTTCTGCAAGCTGATTAACAGTTGGCTGAGGCTTCTTTTCGCTAAGTGTATCCTTCTGCGCAACCTGAGCGATTGCCAAAGAAGCAGAAAAAAAGAGAATGAACAATATTTTAGTGTTTGTATTGAGCATAAACACTTTTGATTTCTTGATCGGATAACTTTCTATAAGAACCTATCGGCATTCCTTTAGTATCGAAATGCGCGTAAGTTAATCTTTCCAATTTCTTCACTGTGTATCCAAGCGCTTCAAACATTCTTTTTACAAAGTGATTTCTACCTTCAACTGTTGTAACTACAAGTTTATCTTTATAATCTTTGTGAGCGTAGTAAATTTTCTCAAACTTTCCTTTTCTGCCTTCCAAGGTAATCCCCTTAGTCAGCTTTGTTCTATGCTCATCCTCAATCGGTTTGTCCAACGCAACTTTATACTCTCTGGGAATTTTATTGCTCGGATGCATTAGAAAGTTTGCAAAGTCACCATCATTGGTAAGCAACAGTACACCGGTAGTATCGTAATCCAATCTTCCAACGGGAAATATCTTTGTGTTGGTTTTTACTAAATCAACAACGGTCTTTCTTCCCTTTTCATCTTCGGTTGTTGTGATAAAGCCTTTTGGCTTGTTCAAGAGAAAGTAAACTTTCTTTTCCGGTTTTACTTTTTCCCCATCTACTTTTACAATATCCGTATCTGTATCAATTGAAGTTCCCAAGTCGAGGATAGTTCTACCATTAACATTAACCCTTCCTTCTTTAATAAACTCTTCAGATTTTCTTCTGGATGCAACTCCCGATTCGGAGAGAAACCTATTCAGTCTTACTTTCATTTTCTAAATCCGTTCCTAATTCATTTTCTTCAAACGAGGTTATTTCTTCCTCTTCATTTTCAATTTCCGCATCATCAATTTCTTCTACTTCATCACCATCATCAGATGAATCGCCGGATATTTCTTTTTCGAGCAATGCTTCAGCTTCGGCTTGTTCTTCTAAGCCGCCCATCATAATTTTTCTTTTCTGCTCAAGGAAGTCTTCATCTTTCATTATCTCTTCAATCTCGCGCGGCTTTGGCAAATCATTTACAGAGTGAAGACCAAAGTATTTCAAAAACTCATCTGTAGTAGCGTACAATAGCGGTCTGCCAACGCTTTCAGCTCTGCCGGAAATTGTTACGAGATTCTTTTCGAGAAGAGTGTTCAATGTATAATCGGAATTCACCCCGCGAATCATTTCTAATTCCGGTTTTGTAAGCGGCTGCTTATAAGCGATAATAGCCAAAGTTTCCAGTGCGGCATTGCTCAATCTTCTTTTGCTTTTTTCAGTTGAAAGAAAACCAACATACTTTGCGTTGTTTGGTCGCGTAGCAAAAGAAAATCCGTGCGCAATTTTGAGAATTGTAAAAGCGCTTCCGCTTTCATCATACTTTTTGTTAAGTTCTTCAACGGCAGCGTCAATCTCGCCGGAGTCAACATCAGAGTCCGGTCCATCAATGCCTTTTATTGCGTTGATAATTTCTTGCGGAGTTATTGGCTCATCACTCGCAAAGATGAGCGCTTCTATTACCGAGTTATAAATGTTATCCATTTTCTGTCGCGTAAATTATGAAATCGTTTAATATACCGGATTCGCGCAAACCAATTCTTCCGTCTTTTACCATTTCCAGCATTGCAATAAATGTAACAACAATTTTAATTCTATCTCTCATATCAACCATTAATTCGAGGAAACTCATTTCCGGTTTTTCTTTTAGTTTTGATTCTACATACTCCATCTGCTCATCAATTGTAACATTCCATTTTTTAATTTGATGCACCGGTTCAGCCGGTTTGTCCATTAAAACTTTTTTGAAAGCTTTTATCAAATCGTAAATGGAAATGTTCTTAAGCAGAACTTCATAATCCGGCGGCGTTTCTTTTGCATCGGAATCGTAATTACCGCGATACATATAGTTGCGCTGGTTCGCTTCCATGAAGGAAAGTTCTTCCGACATTTCTTTGTATCGCTTGTATTCCAATAATGCTTTAACAAGATCGGCACGCGGATCAATCTCTTCACCTTTCTCATCAACTTCGCGCGGAAGAAGCATTCTCACTTTAATCTGCATCAGCGTGGCAGCCATAAGTATAAACTCGCCGGCTGAATCAAGATCAAGTTGCTCTAATAAATGAAGATATTCGCTAAACTCTTTTGTAATGCGCGAAATCGGAATATCGTAGATGTCCAGCTCATCACGTTTGATGAAGAATAAAAGAAGATCGAGCGGACCTTCGAAACTATTTAGATGAATTTTGTACACGTCAACCTAACTTCATTTTCTCACGAACTTCGTTCATTGTAGCCTGAGCTACTTTTCTTCCTTTGGCTTCGCCGTCGCTTAGGATCTGTTTTACTTCGCTCAAATTGGCTTCGTAATGTTTACGCTTATCAATTATTGGCGCCAACCACTCATTCATCTTAGCAGCACATTTCAGTTTGCAATCCACACAGCCAAGTGCACCGGATTTACAGTTAGCTTCTATCTCCGGAATTTCTCCACTGTTAAACTTTTTGTGATAAGTAAAAACTAAACATACTTCCGGTCTTCCCGGATCGTTTCTTCTAACTTTTTGCGGATCGGTAACAGCTTTGCGTAATTTCTGTTTTACTGTTTCTGCATCATCAGAAAGTAAAATTGTATTGCCAAGAGACTTACTCATCTTAGCATCGCCATCTAAACCTGGCAAGCGAGCAAATTTTGTAAGCAACGCATCCGGTTCTGGAAAAACATTTCCATATTGATTATTAAATCTTCTGGCAATCTCTCTTGTAATTTCTACGTGAGGTACTTGATCTTCACCCACCGGAACTGCATCACCTTTATAAAGAAGAATATCCGCCGACTGTAGAACCGGATAACCGAGATGTCCATAAATTACATTTTCGATATTCAAATCTCGGACTTGCTCTTTTAGAGTTGGATTGCGCTCTAATCTTGCAGTAGTAATCAGCATCGAGAAAATTAGGAAAAGCTCTGTGTGCTCTTTTATCTGCGATTGGCGGAAAAATGGACTTTTCTCCGGATCGAGCCCGGCAGCAAGCCAATCAATCACCATATCTATTGAGTTTTGATAAATGTCTTCCGTTTCTAATCCGGTAGTTAAAACGTGGTAATCTGCAATTAGATGAAAGCTTTCATAATCGTTTTGAAGCTTAATCCAGTTTTCTAAAGCGCCAACATAATGACCGATGTGCAATTTGCCGGTCGGGCGCATTCCGCTTAGTATTCTTTTTTTTGGCATATTCAGTTTTTTTAATGGGCTGTAAAAATAATAAAAATTAGTTCATTCTTAGGATTGAAATAGAAATGGTTTCCAGGTATCCTCAATCCTACCGGAGTTATTAGTCATGAAGTGGATATGATTCGGTGCGTAAGGTTTAGCGCGCAGTTTCATGTCAGCTTCATCCGGAGTTCTATCTCCTTTCCTATTATTGCACGGCAAACAAGCCGCAACAAGGTTTTCCCAGCTGTCATCTCCACCTTTCGATTTTGGCTTAATATGATCAATCGTCAGTGGTAAATCGCCTCTGCCGCAGTAATTACATTTGTGGTTGTCTCGCCGCAAAATGTTTCTGCGCGTCAGAATAATTCGTTTGTAAGGAACTTTAATGTAATCACTCAACCTGATTACACTTGGCCACGGAAAAGTCATAGAAACAGTGTGTAGATTTTTCTTCTCATTCGGAGCTATTAATTCTGCTTTGCCAAGTATCATAAGTACAACGGCTTTTTTTACGTTGCAGATTGTAAGCGGTTCATAACTCTGATTGAGTAGAAGAACTCTTGCATTAAGCGCCCCATTTGTTCCGTTCCTATGTTCGAAGACTTACCTCCGTTAACTCGTTTAGCCAACAACTATTGCAAATATCGTAATAAGATTACTACAATGAAAGAGCATTTTAATTTCTGCTGGTTTGTAGAGAGTAGCTACTAACCAGTGTACTTGTCTATAATCCCACCTGCTAAGACGTAACCTTGTTCATCATAAATTACAAGTGATTGCCCTGGTGTAATTGCATTCTTCGGTTCCAAATAACTCAGTTTGATAGTTTTAGAATCAGCATAGAGAATTTTTGCCGGAGTTGCTTTATCAGAATATCTAATCTTTGCGAATACGATTTCATCTTTCTTCAGTTCATTTCGGCTTACGTAGTTAAGGTCTTTAGCCTGGACGATGCACTCGAGCAGTTCGTCTTTATCTCCTAACTCCACCACATTGTTCTTTTCATCAATACTCTTCACATAGACTGGTTTGCCGAAAGCCATTCCAAGTCCGCGGCGTTGACCAACAGTGTAAAATGGAATTCCCTTATGCTCGCCAACTTTCTTCCCATGATATACAAAGTCTCCTACATCAACTTTTTCTATTAACTCTGGAACTCTTTCTTTGAGAAACCGCTCGTAATTATCATCAGCAACAAAACAGATTTCCATACTGTCTGGTTTCTTAGCAGTTTTCAAACCAAATTCTTCAGCAAGATTTCTAACTTCTTCCTTTGTTAAATCCCCAAGCGGAAAAATTGTTCGCGATAAAGATTCTTGTGTTAATCCCCAAAGTGCGTAAGTCTGGTCTTTTCTTGTATCCTGAGAAAGTTTGAGAGTATATCTGCCGGATTCATGGTTCTGCTCCACAACTGCGTAATGCCCGGTAGCTACATATTTTGCATCGAGCGAATCAGCCTTCTTAAGAAGTTCTTCCCACTTAATTTTTCTATTACAAACCACGCAAGGATTCGGCGTTCTACCATTCAAATATTCTTCTACAAAATTATCAATAACGGCTTCTTCAAAAGCTTTAGTGAAATCAACTGTGTAATGGGGTATTCCAAAAGAATTTGCAACGTTCTTTGCATCAAAGATTGCGTCCAAAGAACAGCAGCCGGATTCATGTTTAGGCGCGCCGCCTACTTCCATAAATCCCCAAGTTTTCATTGTGATGCCAATAACTTCGTATCCTTGCTTATGAAGCAAAGCCGCAGCCACAGAAGAATCAACGCCGCCGCTCATTGCTACTATTACTCGCTTTTCGTTCAAAATTGCCTTTCTGTTTTGCTATTCTAACAACAAATATAAAGAATAAGTTTATTTGGGATTACTAACTCTCGTTACGCATATATCCAAATAACTTAGCCACAAGGACAGCAAGGCACTAAGGAATTTTGAATAATCAAGTGAATTTTGATTTTTCCCTTTGTTCTTTGGAGATTTGGTGGCAAAGAACTATTTCGAGCGTAACATAAGTAACAAACTGTTTGGATGGCTATTTGGAGGATAGTATTGCTACACAAGTAACGTAATTTTCAGAATGGCTCATAGAGATTTTAAGCTGCTTGTTTTCGTTGAGATAGTCTTTCAACGCGCCGTAAAAATTAACCTTTGGCAAACCGTTTACTTCATTATAGATTTCTACATCTTGCCAACTATAAACCGTATCGGTATCGTTGGATAAGGCTTTGTAAATTGCTTCTTTAGCCGCAAACCTTGCCGCAAAGTGTTGGTACTTGTTACTTTTACTTTGCGCGTAATCTATTTCTGTTTTTGTGTAAATCTTATTTAGAAAATGATCGCCGTAATCATCAATACTTTTCTTGATGCGTTCAATCTCAATTATATCTATTCCAATACCAAGTACCATCAGAAACCTACCGCCTTTCCGAAACCTCTCGGATCACTTGTTCCGAAGAAACAGTTTTTGTTTTGATCAATATAAATAGCTTCCACTCTTCCCAAATAGCGCTCAATACCAATCTTCTGCCCAAGAGAAATCAGATTTTGTTTAACGTCCTCGCTTAGTCCAAATGGTTCATAATCAATTTGATCTGGAAATAGCTGGTGATGAATATGCGGAGCGTTAATAGCTTCGTAAACATTCATTTTGAAATCGAGGACGTTAATTATCACTTGCAGAACGGATGTTATGATTGTAGAACCACCCGGTGAACCAACAACTAATAATGGTTTTCCTTCTTTAAGTACTATCGTTGGCGTCATTGAGCTGAGCATTCTCTTCATTGGCTGAATCGAATTTGCCTCACTTCCCATCAAACCAAACATATTTGGAGCACCAGGTTTTGCGCTAAAATCATCCATCTCATTATTTAGAAGAAACCCAAGCCCGTCAACGACAATCTTATTCCCGTATGAACCATTTAGCGTATAGGTCGTACTAACTGCATTCCCAAATTTATCAACAACGGAGAAGTGAGTAGTTTCTTCTTTCTCTTTGAATCTCGGAATCTCTGCCGGATGAAATTCCGTTGCCGGTCTGGCAGTTTCGCCTATCTTATTTTTAATTACTTCACCGTATTCTTTAGAAATCAAATAGTTAGTTGGCACATTATAATAATCTGCATCTCCCATGTGTTCAGCTCTATCGGCGTAAACTTGCTTCAGAATTTCAGTTAGAGTGTGAATATATCTGCTGCTTCCCCACTCTTCTCTTTTGAAAGTAAAATGCTCAAGTGCGTTCAGTGCCTCTGATAAACAAATTCCACCGGAAGATGGAGGCGGCATAGAGACTATTTCGTAACCTCGATAATTTCCAATAATCGGATCACGTTCAACCACTTTATAATTTTCGAAATCTTCAATAGTAAATATTCCACCGTTCTTATCGCTTTCCTCAACAATCTTTTTTGCCATTTCATCTTCGTAGAATCCGTCGCTTCCCTCATCTCTAATAATTTCGAGCGTCCGAGCTAAATCCTTTTGAACTAATAATTCTCCTATTTTTAGTTTCTCACCATCCCGAGTAAAAATCTTTTTTGAAGCTTCGATGTTTTTGAAAACCTCATTTTCGGAATTGATCGAGTTCGCTAATCTGTAATCAAGATGAAACCCATTCTTAGACAAATCAATTGCCGGTTGAATAACTTCTTCTAAATCCATGGTTCCATATTCTTCGAGAGCATAAACTAAACCAGCTACTGTGCCCGGTACTCCGGCGCCAAGCCAACTTTTCTGGCTTAAATCCGGGAGAAAATTTCCGAGACTATCTAGGAACATGTTTTTGTGTGCCTTTATCGGAGCCATTTCGCGGAAGTCAAGAGTTGTATTTTTACCATCGGCAAGATGAATTACCATAAATCCGCCGCCGCCGATATTTCCAGCAGCCGGATAAGTTACAGCTAATGCAAAACCGGTTGCAACTGCCGCATCAATTGCATTTCCTCCTCTCTTGAGAATTTCTAATCCTACTTGGCTTGCTAAAGTGCTGGCAGAAACAACCATTCCGTTTTTAGCGTAAACTGGATTACCTTCCTGAGCATAGGACGCAAAAGAAAACGTAAATATTAGAATTAAGACTTTAGAAAATATGCGCATTTACTTCTATGCCTTTAGCTTTGAGCTGCTCTACTAATATACGAGTGAGATCTTTTACGTGAGAGATTGATTCTTTTATGTCTTCAAGTAATTTAGGATCGTTCAAAATTTTACCCAGATTATTTTCACTCCTGTTAGTTTGGTCAATCAAAGAGTTCACCTTAACCAGCATGGTTTTGGATTCTTTCAACACATCTTGAACAGCCGAAAGTGTCTGCGAAATAGAATCCTTATTTGTTTTAATGAATTCATTTACATTTTGTGCCAGTTCGTTTCCAGACTTGAGTAGTTTATTAATCTCTCCGCTGTTAGCTTTTATGAGTGAATTTAAATTCTCAGTCAATTCGACCAAATTGCTAACGCTTGTTTTTAAATCGTTATTGAACTGCTGATCTGTGAGAGTTTTATTAACAGAGCTAAGTGTAACTTTAACTTCTTTGATTACATCAACTAGATCATTTTGTACTGTCCCAAGCATAGCCATTGCCGAAGCAATATCTCCGAGGAATTCTCCATTCTGCATCTTTATGTAATCAATTTCTTCGGAAGCAGAGCCGGGATTTACTTCAATCTTCTTCCCGCCCATCAAATCGAGCATCATAACAGAAAATGTAGCGTCGGTTTTAAGATTAACTTCCTTTTCAAGATTTAAAACAGTTACTACTTCGTTTCCTTTAATAAGTATATCATCTACATAACCTTTACGAACACCATTAATTGTTACCGGATCTCCAATTTCCAAACCGGCAACGGAACTAAATTTTACTGAGATTTCCTTCCGTTCCGATCCTACTGTTAGGTTTTTGGCCCACCCGAACACCCAAACAAAAATCAGTATTCCTAAAACTACAGTAATACCTACTTTAATTTCTGTCTTTCGCTGATCTTTCATGTTCTTTCACCAATGATTTAATTTGAGCGAACTCGGTTGAATCAACTACGCCGTCATGAATTGCTTCTTTAATCTTGTCTGCTACAAAACCAAATTGGCTCATGGCTTTTTCGAAATTTTTATCTTTAAGCAGCGTTGCTTCCTTTTTAAGAACTGTCATCAGAGAATCTTTATAAGGAGTATAATCAAGTTTCTTAATTTTATCGCTAAACTCTTTTGTTGTCATCTTGATTATTGTATCCCTGCTAAAGTCCTGGAAGAAGCCCTTATTTGTTTTATAGAAATAAATGCCAGCCATAACCAATATTGTTATAACTGTAATGAGCGATATGAAGCAACCTTTTTTCATTAGCTGGCAATTTTATCAATCTGCACTTTGTTTATTCTGTTACTTACAACTTCCTTCACTGTAAAATCAAAACCGGCATGATTAAATTTATAGCCTTGTTGAGGAATACTGCCTGCTTGATTTAGAATGAATCCTCCAAGAGTATCGTAGTCATCATTTTCCGAAGAGAAATTTCCTCCCAGTGTCTCGTTGATTTCATCAATAGAAACTTTGCCGAGCACCAAATAACTTGTGTCGTTCAACTTAGTTATTTCTGCCTCTTCGCGGTCATGCTCATCTCGAATTTCACCAACTATCTCTTCAAGAATATCTTCAAGAGAAATTAGACCGGCAGTCCCGCCATATTCATCCACAACAATCCCCAAATGAATTTTCTTCTCTTGAAAATCATGAAGTAAATTGTAGATGAGTTTTGTTGATGGGACATAAATTACTTCGCGAGCTATGCTTCTAAGTTGAAGATTTTTTCTCAGCTCAGGAGTTTTGAGATATGGAAGCAAATCTTTAGCGTAAATAATGCCAATAACTTTATCCAAACTATCTTCATATAAAGGAATTCTACTATGACCGGATTCGTTGATTACATTCATTAAATCGTCAAAGTTTTCGTCGATAGAAATTGCTGCAACATCAACACGAGGGGTCATAATTTCGCGAGCCATTACTGTTTTAAAGCTTACAATTCCATGAATAAGCTCGTGCTCGCCTTCTTCAATTGTACCTTTCTCTATGCTCAAGTTTGCAAGTTCTGCAATCTCGCTTTCTTGAATAGCCGTTCTGGAACTTGAATTATCAAGGCTTTTCGTCATAAACCGTAATACATCTGTTAGCACTTTCGACACCGGATAGAAAATAATATTTATCCAGTACATTGGTAGTGCTACAAGTTTAGCAACCATTTCCGGATGCTTATTAGCCCATAACTTAGGAGTAACTTCGCCAATAAATAAAATAAAGATGGTTAGAATAACTATTTGAACTACAATAGCTACATTAGTAGAAATTGAAAAAACTCTTGCAAATTCTATAGCTAAATCAACACCTACAATAGAAGCACCAACACTTACTACTGTAGTTCCTAAGAGTATAGTTACAAGCAGCCTTCTGGAATTATCCAGCATTGACTCTATGTAACCGGCAATTAAACGATTCTCTTTTCTGAACTCTTTAATTCTCTTTTTATCAATTAAAAAGAGAGCTACTTCTGCACTGGAGAAAAATGCTAAAGCGGCAAAACAAATCAGAATTAAAATAATTTTTAAAGACCAGCCAACTTCCAATTAATGCAAATCCTTACTTAGTTCAACATATCATTTAGAACGGGAGATCATCATCTACTGCACCAGCTCCGGCATCGGGCTCATTATAAGTTGTCGCTTTCTCGGAGTAAGAACTTCCGCCGCCAGAACCAGAACCGCCTTCTCTGCCTTCAAGCGGGATCAATTGTTCGGAAATGATTTCTGTTACATAACGTTTTACACCTTCTTTATCGGTGTAATCTCTTTTGGAAAGTCTTCCTTCAACGTAAAACTTCTTTCCCTTCTTCAACTGATCTTTGTAAAAATCCGGTAGGTTATAGGAAACAATATTGTGCCAGGTAGTCTCATTTACCCAATTTCCATCCTTGCCTTTATAGCTTCTGGTAGTAGCAAGTGAAAAAGTAGTAACAGACAAATTATTTGTAGTAAAACGGTTTTCAGCATCCTGACCGAGATTTCCGATCAGCATTATTCTGTTTAATGAAAAAGCCATTCTCCCGCCTCTCTTATTATGTTTTTTTGTTTATTAATTTATCATTATTAAGGCAAAATCAAAAATTGATTAAGCCGTTAGGTTTTTCAAATATGGTAAACCGAGTAAAGCAAATAGATTGAAAGTGGAATGAAAATGTTGTCAAAGTCCTTCGGACTAATTCCCTCTACAGTTGTAGCTACGACAGCACATAAAAGCATAAACTCGAAATTTGTAGTTTGACCGAAAAGTATATTGAACAAAACTGCGCCGGTTAAACCGAAAACGAAAAAAGTAATGCTGCCTTCAATTGTCTTTTTCGAAAACACTTTATAAGAATGTTTGCCGTACCGGGTACCAACTACAGGAGCTAATCCATCTCCCCAGGTTAGAAAGCCCATTGCTGTTAGTGCAAATGGGGTTGAGTAAAACACAGTTCCAAGCAAATTCATTACTAAAGTAAAATAAAGAGGACCACGTAGTAACTCTTTTCTGTCGCCGGTTCTTGTCATAGTCTTTACAGCTTGGTCATCCTGTTTGGCAGTAAAACCCTTCAGAAGCAAAAGTATAGTCCAGATAAATGCTGCGGTTATGTTTAAGTATTTCGTCCAGTGAGAAGAATCATAAACAAGCCAAAAGATTAACCAAGAACCAGCCGCAACATGTACAACTTTTCTTGATAAGTCTTGCGGAAATCCTTTTCTAACGGCTAAGTCCATTAGTGCTACAACACCAAATACATATACCAATGAAACGATGGTAATAAGAATGTTAAATAACATCGGACTCAATTTAGTTCTCGACACTTATAGTAAATGAATCTCCAAATGCTGAGAATTTTCTAAGATTGTCCCGGATTAAATCAGCTTCTTCTTTGGTGTTATATGGCGGCACTTGTACTACAAAAAATTTTGTTTTGGCGTTGAAAGAGATTGCAAGAGGCAAAGAAGTCTTAGCCTGATGTTCTTTTACGAATGAATCAGCCCGTTCTTTAGTTGTAAAAGCACCAAGCTGAACCGTAAACTTTTTAACACTTGTTGCTACATCAGTAATAACAGAATCAACCTTTACAGGCTCCGGCTTAACTTCTGGCTTCTGTTCTTCAACCTTAGGTGGATCAATTTTAGGTTCTTCCACTTTTTTAACATCATCAAAAACATAAACATCCGGAGTTTTTTTCTCTGTTTGATCGGCTGTTTGCTCTGCAGAAACGCAAGCAAATAGAAATGCGAGAGGAACGAGTAATAAATAATTGATGTGTTTCATATTGTTCTCGTAAATATTAAAGGGATGGCATTGCCATCCCTAATTTACTAAAACAAAAGATTATCCAAAGTACCTTTTGGAATTATTGGTGTACCCATCGAACTGGTTGTAACTTTTTTAGCCAGTACTAAACTGCCCGGAACAGTAGCAACATTTATTGGAGGTATGTTTGAACCCCACTTCAAATTAATTGCTTTGATAAACTCGTTAGCAACAATTGCGTAGCCTTGATTGGAAGGATGAACTCCATCCAAACTAAATAAACCGCCATTCACAAACTCCGCTGTAAACTTTGTACCATCAACTACAATTCCATTTGCAGCAACATTATTGAAGAATGTATTGATATCAACAATTGCAAAACCTTTGGAGGCTGCAAGTGTAGCCAAAGTTTGGTTGTACGAAGCAACTGTAGTCTTCACAACGGCTACTTCATCCTTATCAAGAACAACAGCATCTGGTAAAGGTTTTGTTGGGGATAAACCTACTCCGGTTGGGTTACCACTTGCGTCAGTTAACAAAGCACTGGCTTGTAGAGTAACCAAGTCTTGTCCAATAACTAATTGTCTAACACCGGTTTTTGTTTGTCCGTAGAACAAAATTATCTGTTCGGTTGCCGGATTTTTTGTTGCCGGAGGAATAGTTGTGAAAAACGGAATTGAAGTAACCGAAGGAATATTTGCAATTACAACTTTTGTATTGAGAGAACCTAAACTATCCGCGAGCTGTTTCCATAACGCGCCAAATACATTAGGATCAGTCAATGGAACAGTCCCGCCGCTTGTTGCGTGTCCAAGAATATCGTTATTGCCAATCCAGCAAAAAAGCATTGTAGGTTTCTGAGCCTTTGCTTGGCGGAATGCAGAACCTTGTCCTCTAAGCACAACATCAAATATTGGATTTAGAGAACCGGCTTTTGCTGTATATGAATCGGCTGTCTTTGTTGTATTAACAATATCATAAACAAAAGCACCAGGCACGCCAAGGTTATTATATGGAGCTGCGTAAGAAAGATTTATAGGCGCGCCAACACTCTTATTAGTCTTTAGCGCAAATGGCGAAACCGACGCTACTTCAATTCGGCTACCAAGACCGGGATCGCTGGCAAGCGGCTGCTCAAACTTTGCGCTAACCAAATTAGCAATCTGTTTGCTGAAGCTAAAAACCTGAGCGCTTTGATATAATGAACCGGATTGATAACCGGCTGTTAAACTGTTTCCCATAACTACAAAACGTTCAAAGCTAACTTGCCCGGTACTTGGTGCAGTGGGCTGGTTTAACTCTGATCTATCTTCACATCCGGCAACTGCAAAGAAAACTAATAATAGAGACAGAAGAAGAAATCTATTTATGTATTTCATTTATTTTCTCCTCAAATGAAGCTCCCCGCCGCAAGCAGCGGGGTATCAAATTAATGGAATAGTGTCAATTGTGTTTCTTTGTGTAAAACAGTGTATTCTTTTTCTATTCCTTGTTCTTTTACATATTTCGTTATCGTGCCT